>ENA-OUOG01000199-OUOG01000199.1-marine-metagenome-genome-assembly--contig:-NODE-199-length-77645-cov-6.349435_pt1 | contig 77645 bp, 63 predicted proteins | sample MGYA00248635_ERZ508505 | MGnify/ENA primary metagenome ERZ508505 (study PRJEB26176, sample SAMN06267871) | marine metagenome | isolation source: Saanich Inlet, British Columbia, Canada | place: Pacific... | reverse complement strand
ATCGTAATCGCTTTGTCCGTGTTAATATAATTACTTAAATCTGCAAAGGTTTCCGAATCCGAAGCTCCAATTTTTATGAGGGACATAACTATAGAGGCTCCCAAAAGATTAAAAACAATAGATACGGTAGTAGAGGTTGGCAATCCTAGCGTATTAAAAAAGTCTAGCAATAAAATATCTGTAATGATTACTGCCATAAAAATGACCATAATTTCATCAAAATAGAAAGCTCCTGGATTAAAAATACCCTTCCTTGCAACTTCCATCATTCCACTTGAAAAAACAGCTCCAATAAAAATTCCTAAGCTCGCAACAATCATTATTGTTCTTAAAGAAATAGCCTTAGAACCAATTGCTGAATTTAAAAAGTTGATTGCATCATTACTGACACCAACAACAATATCGATTACCGCAAGTACTGCGAGAGCGACTAACATTAACAAATATATATTATCCATAAGAAAAAATTAATTTAGGTAAAGATGCGTTTTATTTAGAATTGCTATGTTATTATAATATTAAAAATGAAGGTCAAATCCTGTTCTGAAAAGCACAAAATCTCTCATTGAACTAGATTGTGAAAAACTAAGATCTGCCTGAATCTTGAGACTATGACCAACAACATATTTTGATATTCCATAGGTGATTTGTTGTAAATCAGAAAGCCGTGTTACTTCCTTGAAGTCTACATTCGTATACCTTAAAGTCATTTCTACATTATTTTTAAAAAGATAACTCCCCTGAAAATTGATAGCTGACCCAGCCCCTACAACTGCCCCTGTTTTTGTTCTACCGTCTGCCTCAAGCGCTTCGATTGTATCGGCGTTTCTGCTGGCATATTCCCCAGTTAATGCAAATCCGTTATATTTTATAACGCCATCAATAAAGACTGTAGTGATGTCTGTTTCAAAAAGACCACCATTGGATTGGGTCATATAAGATCCCATATTACTTCTATTCTTTACTGCATTATTATTAATATCGTAGGTGAATCCGAACATGGCTTTGATTGATTTTTCACGTTTTAAATCACCTTGGGAATAATCTCCTTTAGAAGAAAATTCACCAAAAGGAAGTAATTCAAGTCGGGAGGTATACTGAAGACCTCCGATATTACCTTCCGTTATGTTTCTCCCTTCTCCCTGAGAAATTGAAAATTTTTCTCTTGATATCCAGTTTCCTCCCAATTTAGTTTTGTGCCGTAATTGGATGCCCATATCTCGGTCAATATTGAACTTACTGTTTAACAAAGATCGATCTATCAACTGAAGGTTTGCTGATGATACAACGCGCTCTATGTTACCTGGTAATTTTGTTTGACCCGCCCATAGTTCAAAATTTTCGTGAAAATTCCACATCACAACCGCATCTAAGATATATCGAGGTGTATTTCTGTTATAAACACTGGCTCCTGAAAGATCTCGATTGGAAAGTCCCAACTCAATTTTGTACTTTAACTTTGGAGTAAAAGCAAAGCCTCCAAACTTTAAACGTGCTCTTCTAACTAAAAAATTGAGCTCTGCATCATCATATTCTTCTTCGTTATAGTCCCATTGGCTTTGAAAACGGGATTGGATTCTTGGAGCAAATTTCACACTAAAGGAACTGTCCTTTGCAATGAAATTTATCATTCCTTTTCCAAATTTAGTGTCACTTATTTCTTGTGCTTGAACAATTGAAAGTAAACCAACAAACAGTAAAAAAAAAGATTGAATTGTTTTATTCATGATGAAATTTATTTTAACTAGATGACTAGTGTTTTTAAACAAAAGACAAAAGTTGCAATAAAACATTAAGTTAATGTTACCAAAACATTACCATATTCATCATATTTAAACAATATTTTTTCCAAATTGTTGATATACTAAGAACCGCACATCAAACAATCATCATCCTCACCTTCTTTGGCTTGGGCTAACATTTGCTTTAATTCTTGAGGAGACAATGGCTCTACCGGAACCGGAGCTTGGGCTGCTTTTCCTGCTGTTGCGGTTGAAACAGCTCCTACAGCTGCTTCTACCTCTGGAACTTTCGCTTTTGACTTAGTGTCTAAAGTGAATTTAATAGCATCCACAGCAGACTTTGTCCTTAGATAATACATTCCTGTTTTTAGACCTGATTTCCATCCGTAAAAATGCATTGAAGTTAATTTAGCCATCGTTGCCCCTTCCATAAACAAATTCAATGATTGAGATTGATCAATAAAATATCCACGTTGGCGTGACATGTCTATAATGTCTTTCATACTCATTTCCCAAACCGTCTTGTATAATTCTTTCAAATCTTCTGGAATCCCTTCGATACTTTGAACAGAACCATTATTACGCATTAGTTCTTGTTTCATGTCCTCATTCCAAAGTCCGCGGTCTACCAAGTCTTCAAGGAGGTGTTTGTTTACTACAATAAATTCTCCTGAAAGTACTCTTCGGGTGTAAATATTCGAAGTGTACGGTTCAAAACACTCATTATTTCCTAAAATTTGAGAAGTACTAGCTGTAGGCATAGGCGCAACGAGTAGTGAATTTCGAACTCCTTGCTTTTTGACTGTTTTACGCAGTTTCGCCCAATCCCAACGTCCGCTAAGTTCTTCATCTTTGATCCCCCAAAGATTGTGTTGGAATTCTCCTTTAGAAATTGGAGATCCCTTATAGCTCTGGTAAGGCCCATCATTTTTAGCTTCTTCGGCAGAGGCAGTAACCGCTGCAAAATAAAGGGTTTCAAAAATATCTTGGTTCAACTGTTTCGCTTCATCAGAGGTAAACGGAAGTCTTAACATAATGAATGCATCAGCAAGACCTTGAACTCCTAAACCTACTGGGCGGTGTCTAAAGTTGGAATTTTCCGCTTCTTTTACAGGATAATAGTTACGATCAATTACTCTGTTTAAATTTTTAGTAACACGAACGGTTACGTCAAATAAGGCTTGATGGTCAAAGGCCCCGTCTTTAATGAACATAGGTAAGGCAATAGAAGCCAAATTACATACGGCAACCTCATCTGGTGAAGTGTATTCGAGTATCTCTGTACAGAGATTTGAAGAACGTATTGTTCCTAAGTTTTTTTGGTTGGATTTTCTGTTTGCTGAATCTTTATAGAGCATGTAGGGCGTACCCGTCTCAATTTGTGATTCTAGAATTTTTTCCCAAAGTTCACGTGCTTTGATTGTTTTTCTTCCTTTACCTTCCTTTTCATATTTCAAATACAGTGCTTCAAACTCATCCCCGTGTACATTGAAAAGGTTAGGGCATTCGTTAGGACACATCAATGTCCATTCTGCATTTTGCTCAACACGCTTCATAAATAGGTCAGGAGTCCACATGGCATAGAATAAATCCCTTGCACGCATTTCTTCTTTACCGTGATTCTTTTTTAATTCTAAAAAATCGAAGATGTCGGCATGCCATGGTTCTACGTAAATAGCGAAAGATCCTTTGCGCTTTCCACCTCCTTGATCTACATAGCGGGCGGTGTCATTGAATACTCTAAGCATGGGGACAATTCCATTAGAGGTGCCATTGGTCCCTGCAATGTAAGAGCCTGTTGCTCTTACGTTATGGATAGACAAGCCAATTCCACCTGCAGACTGAGATATTTTAGCCGTCTGTTTTAAGGTGTCGTAAATCCCGTCTATACTGTCGTCTTTCATGGTTAAAAGAAAACAAGATGACATTTGTGGCTTAGGTGTTCCGGAGTTGAATAAGGTTGGTGTCGCATGGGTAAAGTACCTCTTGGACATCAACTCATAGGTCTCTAAGGCAGCATCGATATCGTGTAAGTGAATTCCAATCGAAACTCGCATTAACATATGCTGAGGACGCTCAACTATATTTCCGTTTAGTTTTAAAAGATAAGAACGTTCTAAGGTTTTAAATCCAAAAAAATCATACCCAAAATCACGATTATAAATGATACTTGAATCTAATTTATCTGCATTCTTTTGAATAATTTCATGAACTTCATCGGAGAGCAAAGGTGCTTTTTTGCCTGTTCTTGGGTTGACGTATTCATAAAGATCGGTCATGGTCTCTGAGAAAGACTTTTTAGTATTCTTGTGTAAATTAGAAACCGATATTCTCGCTGCTAGTTTGGCGTAGTCTGGATGTGATGTGGTCATCGTTGCTGCAATTTCAGCAGCTAGATTATCCAGTTCAGAGGTGGTCACACCATCATAAAGTCCTTCAATTACACGCATGGCAACTCTCACTGGATCTACTAAGGGATTCAATCCATAATTGAGTTTACGAATTCTAGCGGTAATTTTATCGAACATGATGGGCTCTTTGCGGCCGTCTCTTTTTACTACAAACATACTATTGGATTTATTGTTTTTTCTGATTCTAATTTTTATTGGTCTATGGTCTAGTGATGAATTGACTAGAAGTCGGCATCAAAACTAATCTTGGTCTCATTGTTCTCATTGTTGAGAACTCCTGCTTTTTGATATTCCCCAACTCGCTTTTCAAAGAAGTTGGTTTTACCTTGCAAAGAGATCATATCCATGAAGTCAAATGGATTGGTCACATTAAATTCTTTTTCAAGACCCAACTCAAGCAATAAACGATCGGTGACAAATTCTAAATATTGAGTCATCAATTTAGCATTCATACCAATCAGGCTAATGGGTAATGATTCTGTAATAAATTCACGTTCAATCTTAAGAGCATCCAATAAGATTTCTTTGATACGTGCTGGTGGAACCTTGTTAACTAAATGGTTATTGTGCAAGTGAACTGCAAAATCACAGTGTACTCCCTCGTCTCTTGAAATCAATTCGTTAGAGAATGTTAAACCGGGCATAAGGCCTCTCTTTTTCAACCAATAAATCGAGCAAAAGGCTCCTGAAAAGAATATTCCCTCCACCGCTGCAAAAGCAATTAGACGTTCTGCAAATGAATCTGAGTCAATCCATTTTAGTGCCCAATCAGCTTTCTTCTTAATTGCAGGGAAAACCTCAATTGCCTTGAATAAATTATCTTTTTCTGCATCATCTTTGACATAGGTGTCAATCAATAATGAGTAGGTTTCAGAGTGAATATTTTCCATCATGATCTGGAAACCATAGAAAAACTTTGCTTCAGAGTACTGCACTTCATTTACGAAGTTTTCAGCTAAATTTTCGTTGACAATACCATCTGATGCAGCAAAAAATGCAAGGATGTGCTTGATGAAATATTTTTCATCGTCATTTAACTTGGTATTCCAATCGGTAAGGTCTTGATGTAAATCAATCTCTTCAGCAGTCCAAAAACTAGCTTCCATTTTTTTATACCACTCCCAAATATCATGATGTTGAATAGGAAAAATTACAAATCGGTTTTCATTTTCTTCGAGTATTGGTTCTACAGCTGCCATCTTTTTGTGTTTTTCTGGATTAAAGTTGATTGATTATTTGTTCTACAAAGATTCTAAAATGAACTCAGATTTGAAAGGTGAACTTTTCCACAATGGAGGTTAGTTTTTAACAAAATTGGCATTTTTTAACAATTTTGCTAAAATTAAGCAATTGATTAACCTTCTGTTAATCAGTGTTTTAATTTGTAAAAACCTTTTGTAACCCCTTAAAACAGGAGTATTTTACTTGGACGTCTTTTTAGCATATTCTTCCAAGGCTTCAAACCATGCTTTTCCAAATTTTCTAACAAGAGCTGTTTTTACGAATTGATAAACCGGTATTTTTAGGGCATTTCCAAAGCTACAGGCGTCCGAGCATATTGTCCAACTGTGATAATTTACAGCAACCATATTTTCATAAGATTGGACTCGTACTGGGTACAAGTGACAAGATATTGGCTTTTGAAAATCGATTGCTCCCTGTTTGTGTGCATTTTCTATTCCACAAGAAGCTACTCCATTATCAGAAAAGACCGTATATACACACTCCTCTCCAGCCACCAAGGGCGTTTCAAAATCACCGTCCACTCCTTTGACAAAAACCCCTTGTTCTTCTATGGATTTAATCCCTTTAGCAGTTAAAAAGGGCTTGATTTTTAAGTAGTTTTTTTCAAGATACGTAGTTTCTTCTTTTTCAAGTGGTGCTCCAGCTTCTCCAGCAACACAGCACTCGCCTTTACACTTCGAAATATTGCAAACAAAGTTTTCAGAAATTAGTTCATCAGAGACTAGCGTGTTTTCTATCGATAGCATTTTACGTTTTTTTTAAAAATAAGCATAATTAACATTCCAATTATTAAGAATGAAATTACATTTGTAAAAAATTAATCCCCATGTTTGAATTTAAAGAAATCTTTTCTGCAACTCTTGTGTTGTTTGCTGTAATCGATATTGTTGGTAACATCCCGTTGATCATCAGTTTACGTGGAAAAGTGGGGCATATTCAATCCGAAAAAGCCTCTTTGGTAGCAGCTTTAATTATGATCGGATTTTTGTTTTTAGGAGAAGAAATTCTCAAGCTGATTGGAATTGATATCAATTCATTTGCAGTAGCAGGATCTTTTGTGATACTGTTTTTGGCTTTAGAAATGATTTTAGGGATCACGCTTTATAAAGACGATATACCAGAAACGGCATCCATTGTTCCATTAGCATTTCCTATGATTGCAGGAGCAGGGACAATGACATCTTTACTTTCATTACGTGCAGAATATCATGTATTAAATATTATTATTGCAATCCTAATCAATATCTTGTTTGTCTATATTGTGCTCAAATCCTCTAAGCATATTGAGCGTTTTTTAGGTGCTTCAGGTATTAATATCATCCGAAAGATTTTCGGTATTGTACTCTTAGCAATTGCAGTAAAACTTTTTACCACCAACATCGGTCAACTCATATAAATATTTAATTTTGAACTATGAAAATAGCTTTACCCTCTTTAATGATTCTCGCCTTAGGAATGTGCATCTTTAATTTGACTCAAATGAGTTGGTCTTCTCCTTTGGAGGGCAAGAGCAGTGTCGCGTTAATTGGGGCTATGGCCTCTGCAAGCGCATTTCTTCTTATTTTTATCTTAATGCTCTCTAAAAAGATCGCAAAAAAACTAAAAAAATAGGTCTGTCATTCATTTTCAATTTGACTCAGTGCCTTTTTTATAAAAGAATCCCCTTCATTAATAATTCTTGTGTAAAGATTTTGATTAAATATCTGGATGGCTATATAGGCTTTTATGGAATTTAAAAGACTCTCGTCATCCTTGACTTCAATAGGGAAGTTATTCTCTTTGCAATACTCTTTAAATGCTGCAATAAAATCTTCCTTAAATGGGAGTTCCTCATTAAAGAAATGGGGAGCACTATTGAAGTTGTACTTTTTAATATTTTTATCCAGCTCTAAAAAAACAAATCGATCAACTAAGTTAGAACGCATAAGGTAGGTGTTCCAGGCTTCTTCCGGGGTGTCTTTATTGGACATGTAGAGGTCGGGGGTAATTCCCCCACCTCCATAAACTTTTCTGCCTTGTGGTGTCGTGTATTCAAGACTGTCAACCGTTGGAATATTTGATGGATCTTGCATCTCACCCGAACTGAAACGCTTTTGAACCTCTGCGTAATAGTCTGATCGTGAAGTGCTGTCGTAAGGACGTTGAATAGATCTTCCTGTAGGCGTGAAATAGCGTGCTGTTGTTAGTCGGATCTGATCTCCCTGACCCAAAGGCATTTGCTGTTGAACAAGTCCTTTTCCAAAAGTCCTCCTGCCTATAATCAAGCCCCTATCATTGTCTTGGATTGCTCCAGCTACTACTTCGCTAGCAGAAGCTGAATCTTCATCTACTAGCACAAATAAACTCCCTTTCTCAAACAAACCGCTTGAGGAAGCCACGGTACGCTCTTGCTTCCCGTTATTTCCTTCTACAATTACAATGGGTTTACCCGACGACAGAAAGTCATCTGCGATTTGCTTTGCAGGAAGTAAATAGCCTCCAGGGTTGCCCCTTAAATCTAAAATAAAATACTTCATTTGTTGTTCAACAAGCTTACTTAATGCCCTTTCAAATTCTTTGTAGGTTGTCTGAGAAAAACGATTGATTTTTAAATACCCAACACTTTCATTGATCATATATGATGAAGAAACACTAGGTAAAGGAACAGGTCCTCTTTTTAAATCGAAAGTATATATAGAATCATTCTTTTTCCTGTAAACGGTCAGTTGAACAGGATCTCCAGAGGGGCCTTTAAGCTTTTGAATAATTTCGTCATTAGACTTGCCTCTTGCGTGGAGCGTGTCTTGATCTGCTATAAGGATTCGATCACCTGATTTAAGACCTGCTTTTTCACTTGGTCCTCCTTCTAAAACACGAACTACAGCAATAGTATCGTTTTGCATAAAAAACTGCACTCCTATTCCCTCAAAATTTCCTTGCATACTTTCTGAAAGCGCTTGACGTTGTTGGACTGGAATGTAGACTGAGTGAGGATCTAATTCTTCTACGATATCTTCAATTACTACGCTAACTAAACTGTCGGTATTGATTTTATCAACATAATCCTCTGACAAATAGGTCATTAATTTGTTGAGCTTTTGAATACTTGGGTGGGTAAAACCAACTTCCACATTTTTTTTCAATTGATGGGATCCAAAGAGAAAGCCTATTGCAGTTGACAGTAATACAATTAAAAATAAAAAAATAGTGTTTCTTTTCAAACTAGCTTAATTTACAAGGGTACACATTCCAATTCCACTCCTGCTTTTTCTAAAAAGCTTAACCCACTTTCATCTTTGTAAGCCTTGGAGTAAACTACGCGTGTAATTCCTGATTGGTGTATCAATTTACTACATTCTTTGCAAGGAGACAATGTAATGTATAACGTTGCTCCTTGGCATGATTGGGTGGATGCAGCTACTTTTAAAATGGCGTTCGCTTCAGCGTGGAGCACATACCATTTAGTATAATGTTCATCATCCTCACAAACATTTTCAAATCCAGAAGGTGTTCCATTGTAGCCGTCTGAAATAATCATTCGATCTTTGACTATAAGTGCACCTACTTTTTTTCGCTCACAATAGGACAATTGCCCCCACGTATGAGCCATTTGGAGATAGGCCTTATCGTATTTGTTTTGTTTGTCTTTTTCCATTGTGTTAAAGATACCGCTTTAGTCTTAATTTAAATTCGTTCAAATAACATGGCAAATGCCTGTGAAAGAATCATAGCGCCAATTAAAAATTCCCATTTTGATCGGGACATTTTAAATAGATCAATCACAATAAAATTTGCAACCAAAACCCCAACAACGATTAAAATTTGAGCCAATTCCACCCCTAGTGCAAAAGAAAAAAGTGATGCTTCTACAGCTCCTTCTGGAATTAATAAGCTAAAATAGCGTCCAAAACCTAAACCGTGAATAATCCCAAAAACAATCGTCAAACTTGGAAAAAACCAAGAAGCTTTATCTGTACTTCTAGTCCTTTTTTTAAATACTAAAAAAGCAGCACTCAGTGCAATGCTTACGGGGATTAACAATTCAATCCAAAAAGAAGAGAAATTTATCTCAGCATAAACATTGCCAACTAGAGAGAGGGTATGGCCTAAAGTAAAAAGAGTAACCCACCAGAGGAGCTTTTTACTTTTAATGAATGTAAAAGGTAGTGCCAATGTCACAATGAAAAAGAAATGATCTAAACCAGCGAGATCAATAACATGCCAAAATCCTAAGTCTACATAAAATCTAAATGTATCCATTACATACCTCTTTCTTTCTGAATGGCCTCGTACGCTTCTTGAACTTTTTGAAACTTCTCCTGGGCTCCTTTTATAAGTGCAGGCTCTTTAGATTGCAGTTTGTCTGGATGATACTTTTTTGCCATTGTACGATAGGCTTTTTTCACCTCATCGTCTGAAGCTGAAGAAGATACCTCTAATATTGTGTAGGCGCTGCCAGTATCTTTTATAAACATTGCTTTTATACTTTTCAAGTCACTCTGGCGAATTCCTAACGCAGCTGCAATTTGTTCAACTTTCCCCAATTCAGTTGCTGAGATTGATCCGTCTGCATTGGCAACTCCAAACAAGAAATGTAAAATTTGTAATCGAGTTTCATATTGAGCTCCTTGAGAAAAAATTTGTGTGAGATCAGGAATGTTTTGCTTTTCTTTTTTGATCTCTTCGTTGAACTTTTCGAATATGGCGTTTGCTTTTTGAGGTCCGTAATTTGTGATAAAAAAATTTCTCACAAATTGAAGCTCTTGCTTTTTAACTTGGCCATCTGCCTTGATTACTGTGGCTGCCAGAGCCAAAAGGTTTAGTTGAAAAACACCTGCCTTTGAATTTTGAGTTCGGACTTGAGTCCATGAAGTTGAGGAAGTGTAAAAGCGTTCAATTACACCACCCACAAAAAATCCCAACAAAGCCCCGGGAAATCGAAAGAAAGAATAGCCAAAAAAAGCTAAAACCCATTTTATCATATTGAAATCTCTAACAGTTGCAAATTTGGAAAATAAAAATGGGGTGTCAAAACCTATCGAGATTCTATTACTTTATTATCTTTGAAAAAAAAAATAATATGTATCCTGCAGAACTTGTAAAACCGATGAGAGAAGAGTTAACCAACATAGGATTTGTTGAGTTAAAATCTTCTGAAGATGTTTCAAATGCCCTTGCAAAATCTGGAACCACTTTGGTTGTAGTAAACTCTGTATGTGGATGTGCAGCAGCCAATGCACGCCCTGGAGTTTTTTACTCGCTTCAAAATGAAAAAACTCCCGACCAATTGGTAACCGTTTTTGCTGGTGTAGATGCTGAAGCAACGAATAGTGCACGTGATATGATGGTCCCATTTCCTCCTTCTTCTCCTAGCATTGCGCTTTTCAAAGATGGCGAACTGGTACACATGGTTGAACGCCACCATATTGAAGGACGACCCGCTGATCTAATTGCTGAAAATTTAAAAGCAGCATATCAAGATCATTGCTAATTAGCAACCTTCTTTAAGGCATGAAAAAAATACTTGCCTATTTCTTGAGTAGCTTATTCTATCTGTGTTTTGGCAGCTTACTTGTTGTGTTTCACCTTTTACAATGGATTACGTTTAACACCTTGGGGTACTCAGCACACAAATTCACACTTGAACTACTCAATTTTTTCATACTCAAATGCCATCATATTCTTGGTACCAGAATCCGTTTTGAATATACATCTCCATTGCCTACAGATCGGTCTTTAATTTTTGTAGGCAATCACCAAAGTACTTATGAAATTCCACCTATAATTTGGCACTTAAGAAAACACCACCCTAAATTTATAAGTAAAAAGGAATTGGGAAAAGGGATTCCTAGTGTTTCGTTCAATCTGAGACATGGAGGGTCTGTTTTGATTGATCGGAATAATCCAAAAAATGCTCTAAAGCAAATTCAAGAATTTGGCGAGGAACTTCAAAAAAAGAACTACAGTGCTGTGATTTTTCCAGAAGGGACAAGAAGCAGAGATGGACACCTTAAAAAGTTTCAAAAATCAGGATTGATTTGCTTATTCAAATCCATGCCCAACGCCCTTGTTGTTCCTATAAGTATTGGCAGTTCTTGGAGGTTTGGTGAGCACAATTACTTTCCGTTACCCTTGGGAATCAAACTTCATATGACGGTTCACAAACCCCTAGAAATTGACCATCAAAACACAGAAAAAATGATCGAGCAATTAGAAGCTTTTATAAAAAAAGAGGTTCATAATAGACAGAAGGGAAAATATTAATCTTTAGGGAGAACAATGGAAAATGTTGTTCCCTTTTTTTGCGTTGAAACAAAAGTTATTTTTCCATTATGAGACTTTATAATGTTTTTTACAATACCTAAGCCTAGTCCCATTCCTGCTGACTTAGTCGTAAATTTAGGCTCAAATATTTTACGCTTTAGCTTTTCTGGAATACCGCTTCCATTATCGGTAATGGAAACTGTTGTTTGGGTAGGATCGGTCATTATATGAATTCCTATTTGAGGTGTTTTCTTCTTGGAAACTGAATGCAGTGCATTTTGAACAAGATTAGTGATCACTCGTATCCATTGAGTACGGTCCATTTTGTGAAAGATATGCGCCTCATTTGAAGAGAAAATTATATAATCATGCTGAAAAATATTAATTGCCATTTGGGTGACTTCCACCAAATCACAGTCTCTCATGGTTGGTTTGGGTAAGGTAGCGAAATCTGAAAAAGCTTCTGCAACCTCACTCATGGTATCAATCTGTTGAATTAATAGCTTTGAAAATTCTTTGAGTTTTTGGCTACTGTCAGGATCATCAGGATTAAAAGTATGCTCAAAACTCTGAATCGTAAGTCGCATGGGGGTCAATGGATTTTTGATTTCGTGCGCTACTTGGCGAGCCATTTCCTGCCATGCATTTTCACGCTCTGTTTTGGCAAGCTTTTCTGCGCTTTCAGCCAAGTCATCAACCATTTTATTATAGGAGCTAACAAGACTGTCAATTTCACGAGTAGCATTTTTGAGATGGATTTTTTCATTCTTTTTTTCCAATCCCATCTTACCCATTTTAACACGAATTGTCTCCAATGACCGAGTGACAAACTTAGAGAGGAAATAGGCTATAAAAATAACCCCAACCAGCAGCAATATGTATATCTGATATAAGTTTTCTAAAAAAGTATTCAATTCATTTTCAGAAAAAGAAACATCTTCAAAATAAGGAAAAAAGAGTATGGCATAAGGGCGTTGAAAACGGTCCTTCAATAAACGGTAAGAGGCATGAAAATTTTCTATATCAGAGCTATAGTGCTCTAAATATCTGCCTCCATCACTATTAAAGATTTTATTTAATAAAATTGGATCAAGAATATAATCATTAGCAATAACCTCAAGTGGTGAATGATAAATAAATAAGGGCCTTCCTTTTGTGTTAAAAAGGGAGTATTGGACATTGTGAATTTCATTGATTTTCTCAAAGTCAGTTGCGTGATTATCCCATAGACTGTCAGGTCCTTCTAATAAATTGTGCTTATTGACCAAATAATCAATATGTCGTTTGATTTGAATCTCTTTTCTATCCAGCCGTCCCAAATGATAGTTTTCTCTTTGAGACTCATACTGAATACTGGTCGTTCCAAGTATTAAAAGTCCTGCAACAAAAAGCATTAAAATCATTACCACAAACAATCGAGTGCGAAAAGAGAATTTTTTTGGAATTTTAAAAGACTTTATCATTTGCTTTTTCGTGTCTTTTTGTACAACTTAATACCAAGAAATAAGACTACTGCCAATCCGAGAAATCCTAAAAGTCCTGAAATCCAATGCAAACTGTCCTTTAGAATTACCAGGAAAACTATTGCAAATAAAAGTAAAGTTGCCCCCTCATTCCATATCCTAAGATACATACTACTGTAAGTGATCTTATCCTGCTGAAATCTCAAAAACATCTTATGGGTTTTCAAGTGATAGGCAATCAATAATGCCACGAAAAGGAGCTTTAAATGCATCCACGGTTGTGCCAACCACTCTGGCATTAAAGCAAGTAACCAAGCCGCAAATAGTATTGTTAAAATTGCTGAAGGCCAAGTAATTATATACCACAGTCGCTTCTCCATTATTTTGAACTGAGCACTTAAAATAGCTGCTTCATTTTCTGATTTTTTGAGTCCTTCAACATGATAAATAAAAAGCCTTGGAATGTAAAACAGGCCTGCAAACCATGTAATTACAAAAATAAGATGCAAAGCTTTTATATAGTTGTAATACAAAGTTGTTCTATTTTAAAGTTAAATAATCAAGATTTAATATAGCAAACTCAGCATTAAAGTCCTCCAAATCATCTGAAATCAAGTTACTATATGCTTCTAGTTGTACTTTAATTTTTTGGGTAAGTTCTACCCGAACTGCTTCATCTTGGGCAGTAGGCGGAAAGTCATTTATAGTTACTAATCGATTCAAGTGCCCTAATTTATTGGTCAAACGAATAGGAAAATTTAAAGGATCTTGATTGCTCCTATTTTGCGTTTGATACAAGGCTTTTTCAATATCTGAAAACTCTTTTTTTAGTGATTTTACTTTAATTAAGAGCGCTTGAGTATCGTCCAAATCACCATAGTTGCTTTCAAAATCAGAGAGTTTTTGATGAATGCTTCTGATGTTTTTTATGGCCTTATGTGCTTCGTTTGCTGTTGTATTGACTTTACTTACAAAATCAAATTGCTGTCTTATTTCTGCAATACCAACCTCTACTCTCGGATCTTTTAAAATCGTAAAGCTTTGTGTTTGCTTCTGACCGTTCCTTACAAGTTCAACGATATAATCTCCTGGAACTGCTTTTGCTCCAGAAAATGAGGCTGACCAAAAAATCATTCCCTCTAAAGTTTCAGCACCCTCGTAACGAGTGTTCCAAACAAATTGGTTTCCTCCATCAGAAACCTCTAATGTGTTCTCTTTTGAAACGGTGCTGTATGATTTTATCAAAGTACCGTCTGTTTCTTTAAAATGAAGCTTTACGGTATCTTGAGTTTTTTCAAAATCTTTAAGATTAAAATAGACTACAACCCCGTTGGGTAAATTAGTCCCCTCTGTTAGCGAAGGTGAGCCTGACCTTCCTTGCATTCGGTAACTGTCTTTAGGCTTGAACAAGGTCATTGGCTCATTTGCAGTATTTGCTTTTAACTGGTGGAGTACTGTCAAATCATCCAACATCCATAAACTTCTACCCTGCGTGGCTACAATTAAACTATTTTCCTTTATGGTTAAATCCGTAATGGGAACAATAGGCAAATTCAATTGGAAGGGGTTCCAACTTATTCCGTCGTCAAAAGAAATGTACATCCCTGTTTCGGTTCCTGCATAGAGCAATCCCTTTTGCGCTGGATCTGCTCGAAGTACTCTTGTAAAATGTTCTTCTTTGATTCCGTTTGTGATTTTTTCCCAAGTCTTTCCATAATCCTTTGTTTTATACAAATAGGGCTGAAAATCCCCAGTTTTATATAAGGTTCCCGCTACATAACACACTGCGGGATCAAAAGGTGAGGGCTCGATACTGTTTATCATTAACCATTTGGGCATTTGGGGTGGAGTAATGTTTTCCCAATTGGCTCCGCCATCACGAGTTAAGTGAATCAGCCCATCATCACTTCCTACCCACATCAATCCCTCTTGTAAAGGGGATTCATTGGCTGCGAAAATAGTACAATAGTACTCTACTCCCGTATTATCTTGTGTAATAGGACCTCCTGACGATTTTAATTTTTCTGGATCGTTTCGAGTCAAATCTGGACTGATAATTTCCCAGCTTTGACCTTCATTTTCAGACACATGAACATGATTAGAAAAAGTATATAGTCTCTTAGGGTTATGCTTGCTGAAATGGATTGGAAAATTCCATTGAAAACGGTATTTCATTCCTTCTGCTCCGTACCCCATAGGATTATCTGGCCAAACATTGATACCGCGTATGGTATTTGCATCGTGATTGACGCGTGTTAAATACCCTCCATAACTACCTCCATAAACAATATCGTTATTCAAGGGATCTACTGCGATATGAGCAGACTCTCCCCCGGCAGTTGACTCCCAATCGGACTCAGAAATACCCCTACCACTAGAGCGGTGACGAACTCTTTGGGTTGAATTATCTTGCTGAGCAACATAAATCCTGTAAGGGAATGAATTGTCTGTAGTGACTCTATAGTATTGAGCAGTAGGCTGATTGAAATAGGTACTCCAAGTTTTACCTCCGTTATAGGATACTTGAGCTCCTCCGTCATCGGCAATAATCATTCGTTGGTTGTCTTCTGGAGCAATCCATAAATCGTGATGATCTCCGTGGGGAGCATTGTTACTTTTAAACGTTTTTCCTCCATCTTTTGACTTGTGGTAAGATACATTCATTACATATACAATATCTTCATCTTGAGTATCTGCATAAATTTTAGAGTAGTACCAGGCGCGTTGACGCAGAGCTCTACTATCGTTAATATGTTCCCAAGAAGTACCACCATCTTTAGAATGGTAAACTCCTCCCTCTTCTTTATTTTCCGCTATTGCCCAAACTTTTTGAGCATTAATTGGCGAAACTGTTATCCCCATTATTCCAAGAATTCCAGAAGCAAACCCTTGGTTTAAACTGATTTCTTCCCAGTTTTTTCCTTCATCTGTACTTTTCCAAAGTGCAGAACCTTCTCCTCCACTATTCAAACTATAAGGCGTTCTGTTTACGCGCCAAGTTGAAGCATACAAAACTCTAGGATTTGAGGGATCCATAACCAGCTCTACTGCCCCTGCATGAGGATTTGAGAACAATACTTTTTTCCAGTTTTTACCTCCATCTGTACTTTTATATACACCACGGTCTGAGGTAGGCTTATAAATATTTCCCAAGACTGCAGCATAAACTACATCTGGATTGGAAGGATGAATAACAATTCGAGGGATGTGTCTTGACTTAGGTAAACCCGAAAATTGCCATGTTTCGCCTGCATCTTCTGATTTCCATAAACCATAACCTGAGGAAACATTTCCTCTTAAGGTGACTTCTCCTCCCCCTACATAAATTACATTGGGATCACTTTTTGACACCGCTACCGAACCAATACTCCCTCCAAAATAGCCGTCAGAAATATTCTCATAGGTTTGACCCCCATCCTTTGTTTTCCAAACTCCTCCGCCAGTAGCTCCAAAATAAAATAAATTAGATTTGCCAGGAACTCCCGTAACTGCTGCCGATCGCCCTCCTCTGTGAGGCCCTAAAGATCGATATTGAAGGGATGCATAGGCTTGCTCTGAATAAACAACTGTATTCTCTTTTGAATTTCTTTTCTTTCGCTGTCCAAACGACGGATGAACCATAAAAATTGAAAATAAAATAGATAAACACACAGGGTGAATACAAAGTTTATTGGCTATCATATTTTTTGTTTTGATTTAAAAGTATAAAATTAATTCCTATTCCTTGAATTCCCTTGAAGCAGTCTTCTTAAGGTTAAACAAATAATTCTTTTCGTATCGCTCGATTAAGAAAGAAAGCTGTTACTAGGGTTGAGATTACATCAGCAATGGGAAAAGCAATCCAAACCCCACTGACTCCGTAGTAATTTGATAAAAGAAACAAAAGTGGAATAAAAATTAAACCCTGCCGACTAAGAGTTAGCAGCAAAGCAGGTAGTGCTTTACCAACAGCCTGAAAATAGGCAGCTCCTATCAATTGGATTCCAACGATTGGAAGTGCAGCAAAAACATATTTTAACGCCCCAGGTGTTTGTGAATTTACAGCCGAATCTTTTGAAAACAAGAAGGGTATATCTTCCGCAAAAAATAAAATAAACAACAATACAAGTGTCGCTAGCGCACTAGCATATCCAATTGAAATATTGATGACTTCCCGAACGCGTTTCCAATTTTTTGCCCCGTAATTGTAACCTGCAATTGGAAGAAATCCCTGAGTAATTCCAAAAATTGGGAAGGTTGCAAACATAAGCATCCTACTGATAATAGCATATACCGCAATGGTTGATTCACCACCAAAAGAAAAAAGAATATTGTTTACCAAAAGCACTGTAACACTTACCATAGCTTGACGAGCTAGTGTAACTGAACCTAAAGAAGAAATTTCTTTTACCAGTTTAGTGTCCAACTTAAAAGCTTCCAGTTTGGGACGAAGAACAGATTTTTTTGAAAGGAAAAAATATATGATATAGCTGGCACAAACTCCATAAGATAGTGTGGTAGCCCAAGCAGCTCCCATCATTCCCCAATCAAATACTTGGATGAAAATATAATCTAAGAGTAAATTTGAAACCGAGGGTAATAACATTGCATACATCGCATTTTTAGGTTTCCCCTCTGCACGAATAGCAGCATTGGACATCATACAGAAAGCCAAAACAGGAACCCCATAGAGCACGATGACATAATAGGTTTTTGCCAATGAAAACAAACTCCCTTTACCGCCAAAAACAGGAATGATTTGATCCACAAAAAACAAACCGAAAAACACCACAAAAACGGTTAAAAATAAGGTCATAGTAATTTGATTCGCAAAAGTGCGTTCGGCCTTGTCATGTATGCCCTCCCCCAAAGCTCTTGAAATTATAGATGCTCCTCCTACACCAATAGACATCCCTAATGCGGCAATGAAAAAGGAAACAGGTAGAACTACATTTATTGCAGCTATAGCATTAGAACCAATCCATTGACCAACAAAAATGGTGTCAATCAAAATGTTTAGCGACATTACTAAAATGCCTATAGATGCCGGAACAGCTTGCTGAATTAATAATTTTGATATGGGTTGACTTCCTAAAGATTCGGTGGATTTAACACTCATTCAGCAGCTTCTTTAAGCGCCCATTCGTCAATCCATCTACTCATCACATTCACCCAATCATCTCGGTCATTAATACACGGAATAACGTGTAATTCTTTACCTCCATTATCTTCAAAATCTTCCGCGGCCTCCATGCCAATTTCTTCTAAAGTTTCTAAACAATCAGAAACAAAGGCTGGAGTAGCTATGGCTAGTTCTTTAGTCCCATTTTTAGCAAAAGCTTCAACCGTTTTATCAGTATAAGGCTTTAACCAAGAACCTAAAATAGACACCCGTGATTGAAAACTGGTTGAATACGTACCTTCTTTTAACTCCAAATATTCTGCTACGTTTTGAGTGGTCTTCTCACATTGGTGACGGTAACAATACGCATGAGCTGGAGAGTCTTCAAAACAGCATTTGCCATCCATTTTGCAATGTGATTTTGTAATGTCTGATTTTCGAATATGACGATTGGGAACTCCGTGATATGAAAACAAAATATGCTCCCAATTTTTTCCCTTTAAAGACTCCTGAATTGAATTAGCCAAAACCCTTACATAATCGGGATGATTGTAAAAAGGAGGTAATGAAGTGAATTCCATCTCAGGAAAATACTTCGCTCGAATTTCTTCAGCTAAAACTAAAATCGTTTCTGTTGTAGCCATGGCAAATTGAGGATAAAGCGGCACCAAAAGCACTTCTGTTACTCCTTGTTTTGCCAATTCTTCTAATCCAAAATGAATTGAAGGTTTTCCGTATCGCATCGCCAGTGAAACTGGGGTTGATACCTTTTTTTGAATTTTTTCTTGAAGCCGTTCAGAGAGCACAATCAGTGGAGACCCTTCTTTCCACCAAATTTTTCTGTATGCTTTTGCTGATTTTTTTGGACGGGTGTTTAAGATGATCCCCTTAACTAAAAACGTACGGAACCATTTGGGCAAATCAATTACTCGTCCATCCATTAAAAACTCACCTAAATAGGACCTTACATCTTTTGTTTCAGTACTGTCTGGGGAACCCAGATTAACTAGTAGCACTCCTTTCATTGACAATTTTTTTACGAAGATAATGAACCTAAATATTTCTTAGGAGTGGTTCCATATTTCTTTTTAAATGCAGCTATAAAATGACTCGCTGTACTATATCCAAGTTTTAAACCAACCTCATTGACATTGTACTTTTGAGTAGTCAACATTCTGCATGCTTCTTCCATTTTATGATCTAAAAGATATGCATAGACTGTATCGCCATAAAGCTCTTTAAACCCGTCTTTCAGTTTTTTTAATGACAAACCTATTTCAACTGCAAGATTTTCTAATGAAGGTGGATTGGTCATCCGTTCAAGAATAATTTCTTTGGCTCGCCTAATTTTTCTTACATTTTCTTCATCCACCAAAAAAGGACATTGTTCAATAGAGGGGTCTTCACTTTTATTAAAATACAAACTCAAGAGCTCATACACCTTCCCTTTAATGTAAAGCGCCTTAATACTATCGTGAATTTTTGATTGAAGAATCTGACTCAATACCACTGCAATAGAGGAAGCAAAGGGTTGATTGTCGTAGTATTTTTTAGCGCTGTTTTCAGGGCTTAAAAAAGGAATGTGATTTGCATCTGATGAAAACAAGGCATGAAATTTAGTGATGGAAATGAGGACACTAATCAACCAAGTATTTGGGCTAAGCTCCACATCAATCGGAAGTTCTTTTGCAGGATTGTATAACAACATAGAATGATCTTCATTCAATGGAAATGTATAACTACCCTCATTGTACTTAAAATTCATTTGCCCCTTTAAACAAAAGTGGAATTGTAACACGTTTTGAGCAACTTCATACTCGAAACACTGGGCTTCATCCTTATCATTTTTAGCTCTTAAAACAGTACACCCTGAGTCTATTTCAGTAGTGTGAAAAGAACTTATTTCGTTATTTTTCTCTTCTATCAAACTCGTGTTTTGTTTAACTTTAGGATTAAAATCTGCATAATTTTCATAAAAATAAGCCTTTTTAAAGGAGTTTGGAAAACATTTTACCAAAAAACCTTAACTGATATTTAAAAACTTTATAGCGTTATTTTTTAAGACCAGTCTCTTTTATTTTTGTGCAAGAATTTAAACTAGTTCATTTGACTGAAATCAAGCAATTTTATGCGGTTGGCGTAAGCCACAAAACTGCATCCATTGACCTTAGGGGAAAATTTAGCTTAAGTGACTCACAGCTTCACGCACTCTTTTTAGAAGCCAAAGAACAAAAAATTCAAGACTTACTTATTATCAATACGTGCAACCGAACAGAGCTTTATGCTTGGAGTTCATCTAAAGCTGTCTTAATTGATTTGCTTTGTTCACATAGCGAAGGCACAAAAAAAGAATTTGATCAAATTGGTTATTCATTCAGAAATGAAAAAGGAATCAATCATATTTTTCGAGTAGGGACTGGCTTGGAAAGTCAGATATTAGGTGACTTTGAAATTATTGGTCAGATTAAGCAAGGTTTTTATCGCTCAAAAAAAATGGGGCTTGCACAAGGTAATCTAGAGCGACTTACAAACTCTGTCATACAGGCAAGTAAAAGAATTAAAACTGAAACACAAATTTCAAGTGGTGCAACGTCAGTTGCGTTTGCATCTGTTCAATACATTTTAAAAAATGTAGCCGATATTAGTCAAAAAAGCATACTCCTTTTTGGAACGGGTAAAATCGGAGCAAATACCTGTGAAAATCTGGTTAAACACAGCCAGAATGACCATATAGTTTTAATCAACAGAACACAGGAAAAAGCAGAAAAAATTGCTGGAAAGTTTCCAGTTCAAGTAAAACCTTTTGGTGAATTAACCGCTTCTATTAGAGAATGTGATGTGCTTATTGTGGCAACCAGTTCGCAAAAACCAACAATTACTAATGACCTTATTCACAACTCGAAACCCCTCCTTATTTTAGACCTTTCGCTTCCTAGAAATGTAGATCCCGAATTGAAAAACAGACCCAATACGCAGGTCATACATTTAGACGAACTTTCTCAAATTACGGACGCTACTTTTGAGAGAAGAAAAAAATTCATCCCTCAAGCCGAAGAAATTTTAGATGCTATAAAGCTAGAATTTACTGAGTGGTTGGCTCATAGAAAATACGTACCTACCCTAAAAGCCTTCAGAGAAAAAATCAAAACCCCTGCTGCAAACTCAGAAGTAATTTCCGAAGTTGATACCGAATACATGGCTCAAAAAATAATGGGACAAGTTGCAGCATACCTCAGAACAAATCCTCACAAAGCAGACGAAACAGTTCACCTACTCCGAGATGTTTTTGAGTTGAACCCTGATCGATTTAACGAATAATGATACGGATAGGAACACGCAAAAGTGCACTGGCACTTTGGCAAGCAAACCAAGTAAAAGATCGTTTAGATCTGCTTGGTGTTGCGACAGTTTTAGTACCTATTGAAAGTGAAGGAGATCAAAATCTAAAGGACCCTTTATATCAAATGGGTATACAAGGCATTTTTACTAAAACATTAGACGCTGCACTATTAGATAATAGAATTGATCTCGCTGTACACAGCCTAAAAGATGTTCCCACGGTACTGGCTAAAGGAATCGAAATTAGTGCAGTTTTAACTCGAGGGTCCAATCAAGATGTAATTGTATATCCCACCAAAAAAAACCGCGACAAAATCATTGGAACAGGCAGCTTAAGAAGGAAAGCGCAATGGCTTCGAAAACATCCAGATTATACGGTTGAAAATTTAAGGGGAAACGTTCAAAAACGACTTGAAAAACTTGAGCAGTCCTCCTGGTCAGGAGCCGTTTTTGCTCAAGCTGGCCTAGAGCGTTTAGGGTTTACCGGTTTGATATATGAGCCTTTAGATTGGATGATTTCAGCACCAGCTCAGGGGATCGTAGGCATTGCGAGTTTAGAGTCCAATACAGAAATTCAGCCTTATTTAAAAAAAATTAACTGTAAGCAGACTGAACTCTGCGCCAAAGTAGAGCGAACTTTTTTAAACACCCTTGAAGGAGGATGTACAGCACCCATTGGAGCCTTTTCAAAAATTGAAAATAATACCCTAATCTTTAAAGGAGGGCTTTTTTCGCTAGACGGAAAAAAATCTCTGATTATAGAAGAAGAAGTATCCTTAGATCAAGTTGCAAATTTCGGGAAAATGGCAGCAATAAAAATACTAGAGCAAGGAGGAGAAGCATTGATGGAACAAATAAAATCCCAAATGTAAGATGAGATTACTCGCCACAAAAAAACTCTCACTAGCACTCAAGGACCGGCTCATTCAACATGAGTTTTCTCTAGTTGAACATTCCTTTATTCAAATTGAACCCTTGCCCTTCCAAATTAAAGGAACTCAAGAGTATTTTATTTTTACCAGCCAAAACGCAGTAAAAATGGCCTTTTCAGATCCGAAAAATAGGGCTCTTCTTGAAGGTAAAAACTACTTTTGTGTCGGCGAAAAAACAAAATCTATTTTAGAAGAAAATGACCAAAAAGTGATTAAAATAGCTCAAAATTCAGCTGAATTGGCTCAATTTTTAGCAAAAAACTACAAAAATGAAGCTTTTTTGTTTTTTTGCGGAAAGCGAAGAAGACCAGAAATTGAAACTTTTTTTTCTGAAAACAATCCAAGTTCTGAGGTAATTGAACTTTACGATACACTTTTAACTCCAAAAACGTTGGTTACAAATTTTGATGGTATTCTATTTTTTAGCCCGTCAGCAGTATCAAGTTATGTTGAGGCAAACTCTTGGAACCCAAAATCCCACGGATTTTGTATCGGAAAAACAACCGCTTCTGCCCTAGAAAATTATACTCAAAATTTCAGTATTGCTAAAAAACCCAACGAAACACAACTGTTCCTTAGCATTCACAACTATTATACACAACACCATGCTCAAAAATGATTTATTCTTAAAAGCGTTACGGGGAGAAACCGTTACACGACCTCCCGTTTGGATGATGCGACAAGCAGGACGCTATTTACCCGACTTTATGGTACTCAAGGAAAAGTATGATTTCTTTACACGTTGCCAAACCCCTGAGTTAGCCACTGAGATCACCATCATGCCTATCGATCAGATTGGCCCGGATGCAGCCATTCTTTTTAGCGATATTTTAGTGGTTCTTCAGGCCATGCAAATTCCCGTTGAGATGAAAGATGGTGTTGGACCTTGGATTCCCAATCCCATTCGTTCTCAAGCAGATGTTGACCAAGCCATTATTCCTGACATTCACGAGCATTTGGGGTATGTAATGGATGCAGTAAAAATGACACAACATGAACTTGCCAATAGGGTGCCCTTGATCGGTTTTGCGGGATCACCATGGACATTGTTGTGCTATGCCGTACAAGGTCAAGGATCAAAAACATTCGATAAAGCAAAAGCTTTTTGCTTTAGTCAACCGGAAGCAGCGCATGATTTACTTCAAAAAATAACAGACACCACCATCGCTTATCTCAAAGAAAAAGTGAAATCAGGAGTGAATGCCGTTCAAATTTTTGACTCTTGGGGAGGACTTTTATCGCCAGAAGATTATCAGATTTTCTCATGGCCTTATATTCAACAAATTATTGATGCACTAAAAGATGAAATTCCTGTCATTGTTTTTGGCAAAGGATGCTGGTTTGCCCTAAATGAAATGGGTAAATCTGGTGCAGCAGCTTTGGGAGTAGATTGGACCTGTTCCGCAAGAAATGCTCGGTATCTTTCCGGCGGACAAATAACACTTCAAGGAAATTTTGATCCATCCCGATTGCTGTCACCCATTCCTGAAATTACTGAAGCCGTTTGGAAAATGATCAATGAATTTGGAAAAGATCGCTATATCGTAAATTTAGGTCACGGTATCCTACCAAACATTCCCGTTGATCACGCCAAAGCATTTGTTGATGCTGTAAAATCGTATTATTAATTAACCCCTCATGAAGGATCAATTTTACACTTACATTCAGAATTTACAAAATCAAATTACTCAAGCATTAGAGAATGTTGACGGTAAAGCAAAATTTAAAGAAGATGTTTGGAAACGCCCTGAAGGCGGTGGGGGACAAAGTCGCGTGATTGAAAACGGAGCGGTAATTGAAAAAGGAGGGGTGAATGTTTCAGCTGTTCACGGACCCTTACCTAAAAGTATGCAAGCTTATTTCAAGGTTGGTGAAGTTGATTTTTTTGCTTGTGGTTTAAGCTTAGTTATACATCCTAAAAACCCAATGGCGCCAACAGTTCATGCCAATTGGCGCTATTTTGAAATGTATGACAACACCGGAGTCACAGTCGATCAATGGTTTGGTGGAGGACAAGATCTTACCCCTTATTATTTATTTAAAGACGACGCATTACATTTCCATCGGCAGTGCAAACAAGCTTGCGACAAACATCATGCAGATTTCTATACTGAGTTTAAAGATCACTGTGATCGTTATTTTTACAACGAACATCGAGAAGAAGCTCGAGGAGTTGGAGGCCTCTTTTTTGACTACTTAAAGGCGGATGAAAAGTTTAGTATTCAAAATCGATTTGATTTTGTGACAGAAATAGGGAATGTATTTTTAGATGCTTATCTACCCATACTAAAGAAAAGAAAAGATTTACCGTACAACGAATCTCAACGAGATTGGCAAGAAATCAGACGGGGGCGCTATGTAGAATTTAATTTGATCCACGACAAAGGAACCCTTTTTGGACTTCAAACTAAGGGTCGTATCGAAAGTATCTTAATGAGTCTTCCTCCTCACGTACAGTGGCGCTACAATTACGAACCCGAAGAAGAAAGCGAGGAAGCTAAACTTTTGGACGTATTAAAAAATCCGAGGGAGTGGGTTTAAAAAAAATAAAACTCCTGTTTATTTTTTGTATTTTGAATTCAAAATAAAACGCATGAATACCCTTATCATCTTGTTCGTTTTTCCCCTGTTAATCATTTTTTCTTACCTCTTTGATGCTTTTGCGCGAAAAACAAAATTTCCAGCCGTCATTTTATTGATGTTTACCGGGATCATCATTAGGGCAATTACCTCGGCCAATGGTTATGATGAACTTGGATTTTTAGATGACCTTATTCCTGTTCTAGGAACTGTGGGTCTAATTTTAATAGTTTTAGAAGGAGCATTAGAATTGGAAATTAAAAAAGAGAAACTTTCGCTTATTTTAAAAGGATTTTTCGCAGCATTAATTATTTTAATTCTCAATATCGTTGCATTGCAATGGGTTTTTCTTCACTTCTTTGGAATGAATACTCAACTTGCAATACTCTCAGCCATCCCTTTAGCGATTATCAGCAGTGCAGTTGCCATTCCCTCTGCAGCTGGCCTGCTCAATCAAGAGCGTGAATTTGTGGTTTACGAATCTACCTTTTCCGATATCTTAGGAATCATGATTTTTAATTATGCCCTGCGGCAATTTGAAGTCCAACAGCCATTGATCGGAACAACACCTTTGGTTTCTTTATTTCTTCAAATACTCGGGGTAGTTGTCATTTCTATAGCGATCACATATGTTCTGTTCAGATTGATGCGTCAAATTGATCATCATGTGAAATTTTTCTTGATACTCGCATTATTGATATTGGTTTATGCTTTTGGAAAACTGTTTCATTTACCTGCATTGGTTACCATTTTCATTTTTGGAATTTTCTTGAGTAATGTCAAAAGTTTATTGCCTCAGTTTTTAAAGAACTATTTGGATTTGGAGCGGACTGAAAAAGAGTTACACGAATTTCATATTCTTACTGCAGAATCTACCTTTATAGTCCGCACCTTCTTTTTCTTATTTTTTGGATTTTCAATCCAACTCTCCGATTTTAACTCAGTACAACCTCTGTTCTATGGAGTGCTGATCATTGTAATCATGTTAGTTTTGCGCTATGTTTATTTTACTGCAACGACATTTAAAGTTACGCCAAGCACACTAGTTTATATGTCTCCAAGAGGGCTGATCAGTATTTTACTATTCATCCAATTAAAAGAAGTTCCCTATATTGATTTATCTACTAGCCTTATAGACGAGCGCGTCCTTTTAATCATCATATTAACTTCCATGTTAATCATGCTCATAGGAACGTTGAAAAAACCAAATGAAACCCTTCCGGAAGATACCACAGAAGAGGAAAATCCACTCACAGTTGAGATGGATATTAAAACACCAGAGCTCCCTGAAAATGAGTCTTAAAACACACTAAATTAAAAATACATGTATCCATTAAACCGCAATAGAAGATTACGAAGTTCGTCCAGCATAAGGAGTTTACTCCAGGAACATCAGCTTACACCCAGTGATTTTATTGTGCCCTTATTTATTGTTGAAGGCAATCAACTTAAACAGACCGTACCTTCAATGCCAGGGTACTTTAGATTTTCTTTAGACTTACTTGCAGCAAAAGTCGTTTCGCTTTGGGAGCAGGAATTGAAGGCCGTCCTTCTTTTTGTCAAAGTACCGGACAACTTAAAAGACAACAAAGGAACCGAGGCATTGAATCCTAACGGATTGATGCAGCGTGCAATTAAAACAATCAAAGATGCAGTTCCAGAAATGATTGTCATGACCGATGTAGCCTTGGACCCCTACTCCTCTTTTGGGCATGACGGTATTGTTGAAGAAGGAAAAGTCCTCAACGACCCTACGGTAAAAGTACTCTCAGAAATGGCGCTTTCACATACTCAAGCGGGAGCTGATGTAGTCGCTCCGAGTGACATGATGGACGGTCGGATTTTGGCCATCAGAAACCAATTAGAAGAAGCTCACTTTCACGATACACTCATTATGAGCTATAGCGCAAAATACGCTTCGGCATTTTATGGACCCTTTAGAGATGCTTTAGATTCTGCGCCTGGATTTGGAGATAAAAAAAGCTATCAAATGGATTTTGCAAATCGAGAAGAAGCCTTAGTAGAAACCCAACGTGATCTTGATGAAGGAGCCGATATTGTGATGGTCAAACCAGGCTTGGCTTATCTAGATATTATACGAGATTTAAAAAATACAATTCATGCCCCCATAGCAGCCTACCAAGTAAGCGGAGAATACGCTATGCTCAAGGCGGCGGCGGCTCAAGGATGGTTGGATCACGATCAGGTCATGATAGAACAACTACTCTGTTTTAAACGTGCAGGGGCACAACTAATTGCCACCTATTTTGCAGAAGAAGCAGTTAAACTACTTTAAATTTTTATCCTCTACAGAAATAAATTATCTTTAATACAATAAACCCCAAATTGTGAAAAATGAAGCCCCTCATCTTCCTACTTTGCTCGCTGTTTTTTTCGTGTAGCGGTATTGATTTGATTGACGACTATGTTCCTCCAACACTCAGAATTACCTCAACATTAGAAGAGGTTCCTGTAGGATCTTCCTTTGAGATTAGTGCCTCCTATTTTAATAATGTAGGTGATTTCATCCAAGGAGCTTCCATACAATGGACAAGCTTAAATCCTGAAATCATTTCGGTAGAATCCGATGGAAATGCTTCAACAAAAAAGGAGGGAACTGCTGAGTTAGTTGCTCAAACAGTCACAGAGGAGGGAACGCAAATCGAAGCTAGAATTCGTATTACCGTGATTAGTAATGTCATTTTAGACCCTGATACCGAAACGACGGTTCCGGAGACAGAGGATACTGAAAACACGAACACTACAACAACCACACCTACACTAGACATCACCAACCGAATTTCTGAAATCTTTGAACAAACCAGTTATCAAATTGAAGTTGATTATCAAGACGAAAATGGAAATTCAACCCCTGAATTAAACTGGACGAGTTCGGACGATTCCATACTTGAAATAGATGAAAACGGAGTCCTTACAGCAATTGCTTCTGGAGTGGCAACAGTTACTGTTTCTGTTCTGGTCTCAAACACCACCCTTATTGCAGAAAATGCGATTCAGGTAATTGCTTTAGTTATGGAAACAGTAACGTCTTTTTCAGGAAATTTAGAAACCAAAAGCGGCTATACGCTTCAGGGAAGTTTTACGTTGTCAAAAACTGACGAAGGCCTTGAACTGTCTCTAGGAGAAGACTACAAAGCTTCAAGCACCCTTCCCGGACTTTATGTCTATCTATCCAACAACACCAATACTACTGCACAAGCCTACGAAATTAGCGCAGTTAGTGTTTTTAACGGTGCTTATACTTATTTACTCCCCGCCTCCATCGAACTCATGGACTATCAGTATTTATTGTATTGGTGTAAACCGTTTAATGTTAAAGTGGGCGAAGCTAAAATTTACGATTAATGAAAAAGTATAGTTATATCATAATTGGACTATTGATTTTTAACTCAATTCAAAGTCAATGGATTAACGAAAAAGGGAAAGGATACTATAAAATTGGGGGATGGTCCTTACTGGCAGACGAACACTATACCGATCAAGGAATTGTTGATCCCAATGCCACTAGAGGACTTTTTATTAGCAGTTTTTATGGGCAATATGGGCTTTCTAAAAAAATCAATCTTATTGCTTATATCCCTTTTCTTGTCAAAAACTACCAATTTGCTCAAGTATCCAAAACCAATGGTAAGGTTTATGAACCCAGACAAGAGTACAACGGCTTTGGAGACATTAATTTGGGGGTTGAATACGGTTTAAAAACAGAAGGAAAATGGGTTTTTTCAACCACACTTACTTTAGGAGTCCCAACAGGAAAAGTACAAGCTGGAAGTGATGGAAGCTATCAAACCGGAGATGGAGAATTAAATCAGTTAGTTCAACTTAATGTGGGTAGTGGGTTTGGAATTGGAAAACAAAATTTTTATTTAAAATCTTATTTTGGAATGAACAATAGAACACAAGGCTTTTCTGATGAAATTCATAGTTACGTTGAAACGGGGACCCAACTTTTAAAAAGCAAACTTTTACTTCTTTCTCGTTTTCACTGGATTAAACCTTTGTATAACGGAACTTTAGATGCATCCAGTTCAAACGGTAATATTTTTGCGAACAACGTTGAAAGTGTAATTCTGGGTGGAGAAATGGCATTAAATATAGGTGAAAAATGGGGGATTTCTGCGACGATAACACACCCACTCTTTGGGAGAGTAATTTTTAAGACTCAAACCTTTTCTGGAGGAATCTTCTTTGCTCTTTAAATCCCATACTTTCTCTCTGGAGCATAATGCTCAATGGAAATAGAAGTGTCTTGATTTGAAATCAGTTCAGCAACCAATTTACCCGTTGCAGGCCCCAGACTCCATCCTATCATAGAATGCCCTGTAGCCAAAACCAAATTTTTACATTTAGAATGCCGTCCAATAAACGGTAAACCATCGGGAGAAAGCGGACGTAAACCGCATTTTACATTTGCTAATTCTTCTTGAGAGATCTGTACTTGAGGATAGTAATCACTTCCAGCTTGAGCAATAGCTGCAACGCGTTTCGGATTAATTTTATGATTGACCCCCGAAAGTTCCATAGTGCCGCCAAAACGTGTAAATCCTTGCATGGGAGTCACAGCTACTTTAGCTTCCAACAATAGGGCTGGTAACGAAATTCCTGTAGGCTGATTGAGATTGAGTCGGTAGCCTTTCCCTGCCTGAACAGATAGTTGAATCCCCAACTGTTTTAATAATGCTTCTGACCAAGCTCCACTTGCCACAACAACCTCATCGGCTAGAAAATCTTTTTTAGAAGTACATACCGATTCAATACCGTTGTCCTTTAATTTAAAATGTGTTACTTCCTGTTCTAAAATAAAACGAACTCCCTTTTCTTTTAAAAGACGAATTAGGTTTTTCATAAATAATTCAGGGGTGCTGTGGGCATCACTTTCATACCAATACGCGCCTGCAATATCCATAGGGGAGTCAGGTTGCATTTTCAAAACATCTTCTGGACTCAATTGCGCTATTTTTAATCCTAAATCTTTAGCCTGGGCTACTACTTCCCCTTCTTCTTTTTCAGCTTGAGTTGTTTTGTATGCCATCAAAAGCCCTTTGGTTTCCAGATGAAACTCAAAGTTTGAACTTTTTTGCATTTCAAGATACAGCTCTTTACTTAACAAATTAATTTCGAGAAGGGCGCTCATGGACCTTTGTACATGAGTTGGGGTACAAGATTTCATAAATCGTAATCCCCATCGAATCAGGTCTTTATCCAAACGTGGTTTGATATAGAACGGACTGGAAGCCTTAAACATCCATCGAAAACCTTTAGAAACCATTCCAGGGGCTGCCATAGGAATGATATGGCTGGGAGTCAGGTAGCCCGCATTCACGTGAGAGGCGCCTGAACTTAGGTTTCCTTTGTCAACGACTGTTACTTCATGCCCTTCTTGGCAGAGATAATAAGCGGTACATAAACCTACTACACCTCCTCCAATGACAACTACCTTTTTCTGTGTCATATCACAAAACTTGAAATCCTTTTACATAAGGATCTTCAGGGTCTAAAATAAGCTGATTGTATCCTGTAATCATTGCACTTCCTTCAATACTCGGTAGAATAGCCTCATGAGTTCCGACCGTTGTCACAGCTTCCACTTTTCCTTTAAAAATCGATCCAATTATACTTTCGTGAACAAAAGAGTCTCCAAGCTTTAATTTTCCTTTCGCATACCATTGTGCCATACGTGCAGAAGTTCCCGTTCCACAAGGAGACCGATCAATAGCCTTATCTCCATAAAAAACAGCATTACTCGCAGTAGAGCTCTCTTGGGTGGGTTCTCCTCCCCACAATACATGACTACATCCTTTAATTTTATTGTCTAAGGGGTGTTTAAAATCATGTTTTGCATTAATTTGAGAACGTATTTCTCGGCTCCATCCTACGAGCTGTCCTGAGGTATAAGTCCTGATCCCTTTAAAGTTTTTTTGAATATCAATAATCGCATAAAAATTACCTCCGTAGGCAACATCTAACGTTAGAACTCCTAAATCTGGACATTCAATTTCAATTGCTGAAGCAGCTAAAAAAGACGGAACATTGGTAAAATTTACCGAATGTATTTTACCGCTCTCCGTTTTATATTCTGCAATCACCAAGCCTGCTGGAGTTTCAGCTCTTACAATCCCTTCAAACTTAGTTTCAATCAGACCTTCTTCCAGTAAAATGGTCAACGCACCAATTAATCCATGCCCACACATGGGCAAACATCCACTAGTTTCGATAAATAAAATTCCAACATCGTTTTCTGGATCTAGAGGTTCATAATAAAAACTCCCACTCATCATATCGTGTCCTCGAGGCTCAAACATTAATCCCGTTCGAATCCAATCGTATTCATTCACAAAGTGAATGCGTTTCTCCCCCATAGTTGAACCTTGAAGTTGAGGGCTAGGAGATTTCACCAAACGAACTGGGTTTCCAGCCGTATAGCCATCAACACAATCAAAAATAATTCGCTCAGTTTGTTTCATAGAGCAGCCGAAGTCATTTTCCCGTCCACCTTTCTCAGTAAGCCTAAGGGGTTTCCATTTTTTAATACATCTGGAAGTAAATCGTTTGGACAATCCTGAAAAACCACAGGGCGTAACCAACGGTAAACAGCATCTGTTCCAACTGCAGTAAATCGACTGTCAGTTGATGCTGGAAAAGGCCCGCCGTGTTGCATGGGCTGCGTTACAGCCACTCCTGTAGGTACCCCTTGAAAAAGTATTCTACCTGCTTTAGACTTTAACTTAGACAGAAGACTCTTTGACACTTCATGATCTGAGGTTTTACCGAGAATTGTAGTCGTCAGTTGGCCCTCTAATGATGCTGCTATCTTCAATATTTCATCATTCGTTTTACATTCAACTACTAATGTAAAAGGCCCAAATACTTCTTCTCCAAGACTTTGATCACTTAAAAATTTAGCCGCTTTTACTGTCCCAATTGCCGCTGAACAACTTGGTGAAATATAGAGGGTTTCCAATGTACCGTTTGCTTTAAGTGTTACAAGCTGTTTGTCGTATTGTTTTTGGATGTTACTATGAACCATTGGAGGCAATTCCAAGTCTTCGAGAATTGAGCTCATTTTTTTTGCCAAATTAAAATCACCTGAAGGATCACAAACCACAATCAACCCAGGGTTGGTGCAAAATTGCCCTGTCCCTAACGTGGCCGACTGAGTCAATGCCTCCGCTAAGCTAGAATCGGATTTTAATTTATCTTCTAAAATAAAAATGGGATTGATACTTCCCATTTCAGCAAATACCGGAATGAGTTCTTCTCGTTTTTGTGCCAAGTCGTAAAGGGCTTTTCCTCCAGAAAAACTTCCAGTAAAACCAACACCTTTGGTTAGAGGATGAGAAACCAGTTGACTTCCAACTTCATGTGATTGCCCTCCTAAATGAGAGAAAATTCCTAAGGGTAATTTACATTTTTCAACAGCTTTTATAATGGCTTGTGCAACCAACTCGCTTGTCCCAGCATGGTACGGATGAGCTTTAACGACAACAGGACAGCCTGCTGTAAAAGCGGAAATTGTATCTCCGCCCGCTGTAGAAAATGCCAGCGGAAAATTACTCGCCCCAAATACTACTATGGAACCCAAAGGATGAAGCATTTTTCTTAAATCTGGACCTTGGGTATGGATACTTGCGTCTGTAAATGTACCCTCATTCAACAATTCAACAAAGCATTGAATTTGATCGATGGTTCGATTAAACTCACCATTTGCCCTACCTTCTGGTAATGCGGATTCTGCTTGATAAGTGGCTATTATTTCAGGTTTTATTCGCTGCATTTCTTCTTGGATACTTCCCAAGAAAAGTACCCGATCTTTAAAACTTGTGCTTGCGAAACTTTCAAAACACTCAGAAGCAGCATTTAAGGATGCTGAAATTTGGTCAGTAGTAGCTTCCTGAAAATGGATTGCCAATGACTCACCCGTTTTGGGATTTACCGTTTGAAATCGTTCAGCATTTGAATTATGCTCCCATTTTCCTGCAACTAAATTCTTCCCGTTTATCATACGTATTTTTTATAATCAAGATTTTGAGGACGTGTTTTTAAAGCAGATTGAATGATGTTTTGCACCTCTTCGTATGCTTTTCCTGTAAGCGGCATTCTTGGCGGACGTACATGACCTGTTCCGATTCCCGTTGCTACTTCGCATAACTTAATATTCTGAACCAATTGAGGTGAAATATCCAGTTCCAAAAGAGGCAAAAACCAACGGAATACCTCGCGTGCTTTTTCCCATTCACCTACTTTACAATAGGTATAAATCGCAACCGTTTCTTCAGGAAAAGCATCAACCAAACCAGCCACCCATCCCGTTGCACCCATCATTAAACATTCCATAGCTATCGTATCTACCCCACAGAGGATTTTAAACCGATCTCCAAACCGGTTAATCATTCGTGTTACATTGGTGGTATCTCGTGTAGATTCTTTTACAGCTGATATATTATTATACTTTGAAAGCTGTTCAAACATTTCTAAAGTCACTTCTATTTTATAATCTACAGGATTGTTATAAATCATAATAGGCAAAGAAGTACTTTCTGCAACCGAAGAAAAATAAGCTACCGTTTCCTCATCCGTTGCTTTATACCGCATGGGAGGGAGCAACATTAAGCCGTTAGCTCCTTCTGCTTCCGCCTGCTGAGCCAAATGAACGGCATCGGCAGTGGCTTGTTCGGCAATATTCATAACGACAGGAATTGTGCCCGCTACACGCTCTAAGGTTGTCGCTAGCAATAAGCTTCTTTCTTGCGGGGTAATGGTACTTGCCTCGCCAAGGGTGCCTCCCAAAATAATTCCGTGTACACCTGCTTTCAACTGAGCATCTAAATTGTTCTGATAGACAAGGAGATCAAGCTCGTGTTTTGCATTAAATTGGGTGGTAATTGCTGGCATAACGCCTTCCCATTTAAAGTTTTTCATCTCGAGTTGTTTTTCTTTAGATTTAAAGTTTGAATATAAGTTTTTTTTAAGAATAAGATTTCTAACTTATGTGGAATAAAAAACAAATGAAAGTTTCTTGTTTTTACAAAAGCCCAATAGGCTGGATAAAGACGCTTGAACGCGAAAAAAGTTTAGTCCGCTTGAGTTTTGTACAAACCATATGTAAGCCACAAAAAGTTTCGCAATTTCAGAAAGAACTAGACCACTATTTTAATACGGGGATGATCGACCGTAAAATAAAGTTTATAGCTGAAGGCACAACGTTCCAAAAAGAAATCTGGGAAATTGTCAAACGTATTCCCAAAGGAAAAACCAAAACCTACAAGCAAATTGCTCTAACCTACGGGAACATAAATTCCATTCGTGCAGTAGCAAATGCTATTGGCAAAAATCCAATTTTACTTTTTATCCCCTGTCATAGAGTTATTGGAAGTGACGGCTCCATGACCGGCTTTGCTGGAGGAATTGAGAGAAAAAAATGGCTGTTAGAACACGAAGGGGCATCCATTCAAAAAACATTAGATTTGTAGAACAACTCACTTAAAGCTTAAAATAAATAAATTGGCAATGAAAAAATTCTTCCAGACTTTGGGATTAGTTCTGATAACACTCTTTGGATTACTCTATATTTCCGACTACAACTACCTTTTAACAGCGGTTTCAAATATTTATCTAAAGGGACATACTACAGCCTTTTTGTCTGATTACAACTATTTTGACAATCGTGTAGTACCACCTTCTGAAAATCCAGAACCCTGGCCACTTCATAAAGATTTCAACACAAAAGAGTTAAGCCCGACACAGGAACAAATTAATTTCAATAACAAAACAGTCGCTTTTTTAATTCTAAAAAATGACAGCCTATATTTTGAAAAATACTATGAAGACTATGGAATAGACTCTAAAAGTAATGCATTTTCCATGGCGAAAAGCTATGTAGCTGCCTTATTGGGAAAGGCCATTATGGAAGGGTATATTAAAAGCTTGGATCAGCCCGTGATTGATTTTATCCCAGAACTCAAAGGAGAATTTGCTCAAATGGTCACCGTAGGGGATTTGGCCAGTATGGCTTCTGGACAAAAATGGGATGAAGCATACTATTCCCCTACCTCTGTGACTACAGCGGCTTACTTTGTTAAAGATTTAGAGCAATTAATACTGGATCAACCCATCTACCAAGCCCCTGGCAAATCATATATTTACAAAAGTGGAACTACACAATTACTAGGCATGGTAATTGCCAAAGCTACAGGAAAAACTTTGTCAGACTACCTTTACGAAAGTTTTTGGAACCCTATGGGAGCTGAACATGAAGCGCTGTGGCAATTGGATAGTGCTGAAAAGGGAATGGAAAAAGCCTATTGTTGTATTGCGTCCAATGCTCGAGATTTTGCTCGTTTATCAAAGCTCTACAAAAATCACGGAAAATGGAACGGAAAGATACTTTTGGATTCAACTTTTATCGCCAAATCAATTCAGCCTCGTTTTCCAGAAAGTCCTGAATACGGATACAGCTGGTGGCTAAAAAACTATAAGGGTCATGAGGTATTTATGAACAGAGGGCATTTGGGACAATATGTTTTGACCTTTCCTAAAGAAAATTTAATTTTAGTACGACTTGGGCACAGCAAAGGTGTTAAAGGAGACCCCGAAGATCCTTTTACCCCTGACCTATACCGTTATATGGATCTTGCCTTAGAAATGAATCCAGATGCTAGCACGCCTTGATTTAAATACCATCCTTTTTCTAGACATTGAAACTGTCCCTCTTTATTCAGATTTCAACCAAGTCCCTGCTATTGAAAAAGAATATTTTGCTGAAAAAACAGCTTACCAAAGAAAAAATGAAATTACCACAGAAGACTTTTACGACAGAGCAGGAATTTGGGCTGAATTTGGTAAAATAATTTGTATTTCCGTGGGGTATTTTACCCCCAAAACCCATCCCCGAGAATTTCGATTAAAAAGCTTTTCAGGAGATGAAAAACAACTTTTATTAGCATTTAAAAGTTTAGTTCAAACTCATTTTAACGGTCCTAAACATCGGCTTTGTGGTCACAATGCCAAGGAATTTGATTTTCCCTTTATTGCCCGACGAATGCTGGTACATCAAATTACACTACCCTCAACACTGGAGCTGTTTAACAAAAAACCTTGGGAGGTGCTTCATCTTGACACCCTTCATCTTTGGCGGTTTGGTGACTATAAGCACTATACTTCATTAAAGCTGATGGCATATGTATTGGGGGTTCCCTCGCCCAAAGATGATATCGATGGAAGTCAAGTCGCTTCTGTTTTTTACAAAGAACAAAATATAGAACGCATCATTAATTATTGTGAGAAGGATGTTGTTACAGTAGCCCAAGTATTTCTTAAACTCCGGAATAATTCTCTTTTAGAGGAAGAAGAAATTATTTATAGCCAATAAAAAATACTATATTAGATACGACAAAATTTATACTAAGATGGAATTAAACTTTGATGCAATTGTAGTAGGTACAGGAATTAGCGGTGGTTGGGCTGCCAAAGAACTTTGTGAAAAAGGGTTAAAAACCTTAGTCCTCGATAGAGGACGAATGGTCAAACATTTAGAAGATTACCCCACCATGCATTTAGACCCTTGGGATATGAAAAATGGGGGAAGTACTTCACAAGAAGATCTTAAAAAATACAATAAGCAAAGAAGATGGGGTGTCAATGAAGGAAATCGTCATTTTTACAATAATGACTCTATATATGACTACGATGAAGACAAAGCCTTTGATTGGATTCGAGGAACCCAAGTGGGAGGTCGCTCCCTTATCTGGGGACGTCAAACCTATCGTTGGAGCGATGATGACTTTGAAGCCAATTCAAGAGACGGAATTGCCATTGACTGGCCCGTACGCTACAAAGATATTGCACCTTGGTATTCTTATGTAGAGAAATTTATTGGAGTCAGTGGTGAAGCATTAAATCTTCCCCAACTTCCAGATAGTGAATTTTTACCTCCAATGGAATTAAACTGTGTTGAAAAAGAGCTCCAGTCATCTATTGCCAAAAATTATAACGACCGAATCATGACTGTTGGTCGAGTGGCACATATTACGCAAGGAACAAAATCGGATGGAAGTCGTACCCAATGTCAATTCAGAAATCGCTGCGATCGAGGTTGTCCTTTTGGGTCCTATTTTAGTTCCAATTCTTCTACCCTCCCCGCTGCAGAACGAACAGGAAACATGACACTTCGTGACAACTCAGTTGTCACCCAAATCATCTACGATGAACAATCTCAAAAAGCAACAGGAGTACGTGTGGTAGATGCAATCACCAAAGAAGTACTAGAGTTTAACGCCAAAGTAATCTTTGTTTGTGCTTCTTCAATGGCTTCTACATCCATTTTATTAAACTCAAAATCCAATCGTTTTCCAAATGGACTAGGGAATGACTCCGGTGAGCTAGGGCATAATATTATGGATCATCAATTGGGAAGTGGAGCTTCTGGTTCTTATGATGGGTATGAAGATAAGTACTACACCGGAAGACGACCGAACGGATTTTATATTCCTCGATTTAGAAATGTAGGAGGAAAGAAAAAAAATGTTGACTTTTTAAGAGGATATGGTTATCAAGGTGGTGCAGGACGAGGAAATTGGTCAGATGCCATCGCAGAATACAGCTATGGTTCTGAGTTTAAAAACGCTATACTTAAACCTGGAAAATGGAATATAGGTATGGGTGGTTTTGGTGAAGTTTTACCTTATCATGAAAATCGAATGTATTTAAATTTCGATAAAATTGATCCGTTTGGTATGCCTAAAATTGTCTTTGATGCTGAATTCAAAGAAAATGAAAAGAAAATGAAGGAAGACTGGAAGGTACAAGCTGCAGAAATGCTTGAAAATGCCGGGTGTAAGGACGTCAACATCTATGATTCCAATGCTCCTATCGGTAAGGGAATACACGAAATGGGAACCGCTCGGATGGGACACGACCCTAAAACTTCGGTCTTAAATAAGCACAACCAAGTTCATAGTGTGCCTAATGTTTACATGACAGATGGTGCCTTTATGACTTCCTCAGGAACTCAAAATCCTTCGTTGACCTATATGGCATTTACAGCGCGTGCAGTAAATCACGCCGTATCCGAATTAAAGAAAATGAACCTCTAAAAGAGGTTTCAATCCATGTCGGACCGTCCAACAATAAACGACGATAAAAAAGTCTTATTAGACGTTAAAAAGCTAGCTCTTGAAATTGAGGGGACTCCTCTATTAAAGGATATTTCAATTCAGCTTTTTGAAAATGAAATTCTTGCTTTGGTTGGTGAATCGGGTAGTGGTAAATCTCTTTTAGCTTTATCCTTACTAGGTTTACAACCTAAAAAAGCAAATGTAAACGCTCAAAAAATTTTATTTAATGGACAATCTCTAGTCTCTCTTGAAAATAAGATTTGGCAGCAGTTGCGAGCTAATGAAATTGGAATGGTCTTTCAGGAGCCTCAATCCAGTCTGAATCCTTCCATGCGCTGTGGAAAACAATTAAGAGAAGTATTGACACAACATACTTCCTGCTCAAAAAAAGAACAATACGATAAAATTAGGAATGCCTTAGTAGAAGTTCAACTCCAAGATCCCGACCGGATTATGAACTCCTACCCTCATCAGATTAGTGGAGGACAAAAACAACGTGTCATGATTGCAATGGCTTTACTGTGTCATCCTCAATTATTAATCGCAGATGAACCCACTACAGCACTAGATGTGACCGTTCAAAAAGAGATCATTGAACTGCTTAAGGAGCTTCAAAAAAAACGCAAAATGAGTGTCTTATTCATTTCACACGATTTGGCGGTAGTAAAACAGCTTGCCGACCGTGTAGCGGTAATGCATCAAGGGCTACTCATTGAGGAAAACTCCAGTAAAAAATTATTTGAAAACCCAACGCAAAGCTATACTAAGGGCTTACTTTTTGCTCGCCCTTCTACAACAAAAAGATTTCATCCACTTCCTACGCTTAAAGACTACCAAACAAACTCTTTTATAGCCCAAGAACAAACTGCAAAGCAACGTGCTCAGCAGCATCAAAAACTGTATGTACAGTCACCTCTTTTAGAGGTTAAATCACTAGAAAAGATTTATACTGACCGCAGAGGACTTTTCAAATCCTCAAAGGCATTTCAAGCAGTGGCTCCTTTGAGTTTTTCTCTTTATCCTGGAGAAACCTTAGGCTTAGTGGGAGAATCGGGCTGTGGAAAATCAACGCTAGCACGAGCCCTTATTTACCTTGACCCTCCTAGCAGCGGAACAGTACTCTTTAAAGGTCAAGAAATTAACCCACAAGACAAAACAATGATGCGCAGGATCAGACAAAAAATTCAGTTTGTATTTCAAGATCCGTATGCCTCACTTCACCCGCTAAAAACCATAGGCAATGCCATTCGGGAGGTTTTAAAATATTATGCTTTACATTCAGAAGATGAACTGATCGTTCAAACCCAAGAAATATTGGAACGTGTTGGACTCCCTTCAACTTTTTACGATCGATACCCTCATGAACTTTCGGGCGGGCAACGACAACGAATCGTTATTGCGCGAGCTCTAGCAACCCAACCCGAGCTTCTGATTTGTGACGAAAGCGTTGCAGCCTTAGATATTTCTGTTCAAGCCCAAGTTTTGAATTTATTAAATCAACTTAAAAAAGATCTAGGCTTAAGCTATTTATTTATCTCCCATGATTTGGCCGTAGTAAAGTATATGTCAGACCGGGTTATTGTCATGCAGGATGGTCAAATCGTTGAACTTCAAGAAGCTGACGCACTATACAACAAGCCGCAAAAAAACTATACCAAGAAACTTATTGAAGCTCTACCTAAATAAGTTTAGGTTGATGGATTCGGTATTGATTCATGAATAGCATTGATCTCTTCTAAAACCTCATCACTAAGACGAATATTTGCCGTATCAATGTTTTCTTTGAGTTGACTGAGATCAGTAGCGCCAATAATATTACTCGTCATAAAAGGACGATCGTTTACAAATGCCAAAGCAAGCTGAGTAAGTGATAGCCCATTTTTAATTGCTAATTCATGATACAAATCAACGGCTCTGTTACAGGGGTCAGAACTGTATCGATCATAATGGGGAAAAAGAGTCAATCGAGCATTTTCTGGTTTTTGGCCTGCTCTGTATTTTCCTGATAATACTCCAAAAGCAAGGGGTGAATAAGCCAGAAGTCCCACTTCTTCTCGATGACAAACTTCTGCATTACCCACTTCAAAGGTTCTGTTCAATAAAGAATAGGGATTTTGAATGGTTCGCACGCGAGGACGATTGGCATTCGAAGCTCTTAAAAAACCCATAGTTCCCCAAGGGGTCTCATTCGAAAGCCCAATATAGCGGATGTTTCCTTTTTTTACATGATCGTTTAAGGCGTCTAAAACTTCTTCAAAATTTTCCTCCCATTGGTCACCGCGTTTGTAATCATATCCTCTTTTTCCAAAATAATTTGTAGGGCGTTCTGGCCAGTGTAACTGATACAAATCAATATAATCGGTTTGAAGTCTTTTCAAATTATTTTCAATGGCTGCATCAATAGTGCGCTTACTATAGCTTTTATCTGTTCGAATATGTTGTGTAAAAGCCGCGGGACCTGCAATTTTTGAAGCCAAGATAATTTTATTCCTCAGTCCTGATTTTTTAAACCAAGTCCCAATATACCGCTCGGTGTCTCCTTGTTCCTCTTGTCTGGGAGGAATGGGATACAACTCAGCAGTATCAAAAAAATTAACCCCTTGTTCAAAAGCAAAATCCATTTGATCATGGCCTTGCTGTTCTGTATTTTGTCTCCCCCAAGTCATGGTGCCTAAACATATTTTACTGACTTTAATTTGGGTTCCAGGTAATAAATTGTATTCCATTAATTTGATTCTAAAAGTGATGTGATTTCGTCAAAAGAAGGACTTAAAACAACTTCAATTCTCCGATTTGCAGCTCTGCCTTCAGCCAAGCTGTTGGACGCTATGGGAACAAACTCACTTCGTCCTGCAGCGGTTAGATTTTCTGGTAAAATTTGATCATTTTGAAGAAGAATATTTACTACGGAAGTTGCGCGTTTGGTCGATAGGTCCCAATTGGATTCTAATGCTCCTTTAGGAGAAAAAGGAACATTGTCTGTGTGTCCTTCAATGAGTATGGATATGTCTGGATTTTCCTGCAGCACTATAGCCAACTCTTGCAGCGCATTCTTCCCTTCAAGTTCTATATCCCAACGACCAGATTTAAACAATAGTTTATTTTCCATAGAAACATAAACTTTTCCATTTCGCTGTTCTACAGTAAGCCCTTTTCCTTCAAAATTTAACAGCGCATCAGAGAGTCGATCTTTCAATTCTTCGAGCGCTTGTTTTTGATTTTGGATCATTTCTTCCAACTGATCTACACGCTCTGATCGTGCTTGCAGTTCTGTCTTTCTCAGAGCAATTTCTTTAAGAAGCGTATTGTTTTCAGCAATACTATTTTGAATTTTTTCTTCACTATTTTCTTTTAAGAGGGTGTAGCGATCTTCCCAATCATTGATCTCGTTTAGCGCATTTGAAATACTGTCACGAGAACGCTTTAAATAGGCCTGAGCTTCCACTAGATCATTTTTTAAACGATCTGAAGATTGCTGTAATGAATCTCTTGACTTTTCAAGTGCGTTACGCTCAGCTTTAACGACAGCATATCTGGCTTCTAAATCATTAAAAACCTTTGTAGAGACACAGCTCGAAGAAAAAATCAAAAGGCAAAAAAGAGCAAGTGATGAATATTTCATAATTAAAATTTGAGTTCGAGTCCAACAGGACAGTGATCCGAATGTTTGGCTTCGGGTAAAATAAAAGAACGTACAATATTCTTTTCAAGGTTTTTGCTTACCAAGGCATAATCTATTCGCCAGCCTTTGTTGTTATTTCTAGCATTAGCGCGATAACTCCACCAAGAATAGTGATGCGGTTGTGGATTCAGATGACGAAATGAGTCTATAAAACCTGAGTTTAAAAAATTATCCAGCCATTTTCTTTCTTCTGGTAAGAATCCAGACACGTTTTTGTTGCGAACCGGATCGTGAATGTCAATGGCTTGATGGCAAATATTGTAGTCCCCACAAATAATGAGATTGGGATACTCCCTTTTAAGTTGATTGATGTACTCCTGAAATTCGTCCATAAATTGAAATTTATATTCTAATCTAGCCAAATTTGTTCCAGAGGGTAAATACAAACTCATGATGGACACCTCTTCAAAGTCAACTCTAAGAATTCTACCTTCAAAGTCCATATGATCTATTCCACTGCCATAAGTGACCTTTTTTGGTTTCTTTTTTGAAAAAACAGCCACTCCACTATAGCCTTTTTTTTGCGCAGAAAACCAATAATGGTGGTAGCCTAATGCTTCTAAAACTGCCGTATCTACCTGATCCTCCATAGCCTTGGTTTCTTGGATACAAATAACATCTGCTTGAGTAGCTTCTAACCAAGTTGCAAAACCTTTTTTGAGGGCTGCACGTATTCCATTAACGTTGTATGATAGTAATTTCAAGATGATTTTTTACGAAGATAAAAAATCCAAATGGTTAGCAAAACTAAAACGCTATCGCAGACTACTTTCCCAAAAGAAAAACGTTTTAAAGTTGTTTCAGTAAGGAAGCTAAAGCAACGTGTTCTTGAATAATCGTTTTTAAATCCGCAATTGCGATACGTTCTTGTTTCATCGTATCTCGCTCCCTTAAAGTTACGGTTTGGTCTTGCAAACTCTGATGATCTACAGTAATACAGTAAGGTGTCCCTAAAGCGTCTTGTCTTCGGTAACGTCTTCCAACAGCATCTTTTTCATCGTAAACAGTTTGGAAATCCCATTTTAATTCTTCCACTATACTTCGGGCAAGTTCGGGCAAACCATCCTTTTTTATCAATGGTAGAACCGCCGCCTTATTAGGTGCAAGAGCATAAGGAAACTTAAGTACTGTTCGAGTTGCCCCTCCTTCTAATGTCTCCTCTGTGAGTGCATTTGAAAAAACAGCTAAGAACATCCGGTCCAACCCTATGGAGGTTTCTACTACATATGGAACATAGTTTTCATTGCGTTCGGGATCAAAATACTGTAATTTTTTCCCCGTGAATTTTTCATGGCTAGATAGATCAAAGTCTGTTCTAGAATGAATTCCTTCTAATTCTTTAAATCCAAAAGGAAATCGAAATTCAATATCGGAAGCCGCGTCTGCATAATGGGCTAATTTTTCATGGTCATGAAAGCGGTAATTTTCTTTACCCATACCAAGAGCCAAATGCCATTTCATTCGATTTTCTTTCCAGTGCTCGTACCACTCTTTTTGGGTTCCTGGAGGGATAAAAAACTGCATTTCCATTTGTTCAAACTCTCGCATTCTAAAAATAAATTGACGTGCTACAATCTCATTTCTAAAGGCTTTTCCTGTTTGGGCTATACCAAAAGGCAGCTTCATTCGACCTGTTTTTTGAACATTGAGAAAATTGACAAAAATACCTTGAGCCGTTTCAGGGCGTAAGTATAAATCCATAGCGGTATCAGCAGAAGCACCCAGCTTGGTGCCGAACATCAAATTGAATTGCTTAACATCAGTCCATTCTCTTGAACCTGATTCTGGACATGAAATTTCTAATTCTTCTATCAAGGCTTTGACATCTGCTAAATCTTCTTTTTCAAGAGATTGACCTAAGCGTTTTAAAATCCCCTCTGCTTTTTCCTGATTGGCAAGAACTCTAGGGTTGGTTGCACGAAATTGAGCTTCATCAAAAGCATCACCAAATCGTTTGACCGCTTTTTTAACTTCTTTGTCCGTTTTGGCTTCAATCTTGGCAACATAGTCTTCAACTAAAACATCAGCACGGTACCTTTTCTTTGATGTTTTATTGTCAATCAAAGGATCATTAAACGCATCAACGTGACCTGATGCCTTCCAAGTGGTTGGGTGCATAAAGATGGCGGCATCAATTCCTACGATATTTTCATTGAGTTGAACCATGGCTTTCCACCAATACTCGCGAATATTATTTTTTAAAGCGGCTCCATTTTGAGCGTAATCATATACGGCACTGAGGCCATCATATATTTCACTTGAAGGAAAAACGAATCCATACTCTTTAGCATGGGAAATTACTTTCTTGAATTGATCTGTTTGCTGCGTCATTCGGCAAAAATAATTCTTTTTGTTATTTTTAAGTAGCTCTTGATCTTAATCTATGAAAAAAAAAAGTGTTGCAGTTTTTAAGTGCCTCATTGATTTTATATTTCCGCGGCATTGTTACGGTTGTAGAAACACGCTTGAGTTTTACGAAAAAAATTTATGTTTGGGATGTCAAATCAAGCTGCCCCACACCTCATTACATCTAACGCATAAAAACCTCCTTTATGAACAGTTAAAATTCCGCATTCCCCTTGAAGCTGCTACAAGCTTGTTCTATTTTGAAAAAAATGGAGTTCTTGCCCATTTAATTCATCTGTTAAAATACAGTGGAGAGAAAAAAATAGGCGCTTTTTTAGGCTCTTGGCTTGGTGATCATTTAGAAGAAAGTCCATTTTTTAACGAGATTGATGGAATTGTTCCTGTACCCCTTCACCCTGTGAAAAAAAGAAAAAGAGGATACAATCAAGCAGACTTAATAGCGCACGCCCTTTCCAAAAAAATAAACTCCCCTGTACTTTCGAAGATTCTTATCCGTGTAAAAAATACTTCTGCATTGGCACAACTGGGTGAATCTGAACGAGAACAGGAAGTTCAAAATGCATTTGAATTAAATTCAAATAGATTAAATCATCCGCAACACTTACTTTTAGTCGATGATGTACTGACAACTGGAGCAACCCTCATTGCATGCGCAAATGCTTTAGCGAAAAATGGCAATATAAAATTAAGCATCGCGGTACTTGCTTGTAGGTTGTGAAAAGAATATTGCTTTATTTTGTGAGGATTATTCTTATGAAAAAAATCGGTTTAAATATTATCCTAATTGCTGGACTTTTATTGTCCACAGTCCAATGTGCAAAAAGAGCATCACCTACTGGCGGACCTAAAGACTCAATCCCTCCCGTACTGATCAATGCCTCTCCCAAGCTCAATACTGTTTTTTTTGATGGGGATGGGTTTAATATGACCTTTAACGAATACGTTACTCTAAAAGATTTAAGTAAGCAACTTATTATTTCTCCACCACTAAACTCAACTCAATACAAAGTTTACCCAGTTACAGGAGCTTCAAAAAAAGTAACTCTTAAATTACTTGATACACTACTTGACAATACGACCTATACCTTTAATTTTGGAGAAAGTATAATTGATTTCAACGAATCCAATCCCTCTTCCTATTTAACCTATACCCTATCAACAGGAGCAACTATTGATTCCCTTTTTATTCGAGGGCGCGTTACAGATGCATTTAAACGTGAAACAGAGCGGTTTATCTCATTACAACTCTATCCTGTTGACAGTGTTTATACTGATTCTGTTATTTATACTCAAAAGCCACTCTATGTAACCAGCACTTTGGATACAACGATTTACCGCTTTCAAAACCTTAGAGCAGGAAAATATGCCCTGATCGCTTTAGAAGATAAAGCAGGGAATTACTTTTTTGATCAAAATTCAGATAAAATTGGCTTTAATGAACAACTTATTGAATTACCAAAAGACTCCGTTATTGATCTTCGACTATTCAAAGAACGCACTAACTTTTTTTGGGACAAACCCTATTTTGTGAATGATCATCATATACGATTGGCCTATTACGGAGACCGTGAAGAGGAGCCCTTTAAAATGGTAAGTGATGTTCCAGACAGTTTTGAATCTTTAGTTACTCAAAGCAGAAATACGGATACCTTAAATTATTGGTTCAAAGGCGCAGAATTGGATTCTTTACAGTTTGAATTCAACATAAAAGATTCATTACAAATAAAAACAGTTCAGTTTAAAAATCCAACCCCTGACTCCTTGGTCATTGATAAGCTAAAGCAAGGTACCTTAGGCCTTAAAGAGCAGTTTGAACTGAAAAGTAATCTTCCTATTGTTACGGTAAATTCTGAGCAATTAATCGTTACCAATGTGGATACAATACAAATTCCAGCAGCTTTAAAAATTCAAGAAAACTACGACCGTATTACTGTAGATTTTGAGGTCATTCCCAATGATCGGTATGAAATTACCCTTTTACCCAACGCATTAGTTGATTTTTGGGGCCAAACCAACGACACCTTAGTATATCGGACCTCAACTAAAAAAATTGAAGATTATGGAAATATTTTTCTAAGAGTTCAACATGAAAGTCCCTATCCCTACATTATTGAGTTATTAAAAAATAATAAGATTATACGTCGATACGACACTATTGTAGAGGGTAATAATTATACATTTAAATTGCTTGATACAGGTAAATATAGGGTTCGACTTATTGAAGATGCAAATGAAAATAAGCAATGGGATACTGGAAATTATTTAGAAAAAATTCAGCCTGAAAGGGTAATTTATTATTGGAAAGAAATTGACTTAAGGGCAAATTGGGACATGAACGAAACATTTAATACAAGTCAAAATTATCCTGATCTTCCAGAAAGCGCAACCGCTTCCGATGTCCTTGAAGTTCCAAATAATCCAGCTCTGCCGTAATTTGGGTTTCTACTGTAGAAGGTTTTCCTGAGATACAATGCCCTAAGGCATCATAAACAGCAGTATGCCCAGGGTATTCCTTATCCTTTTCATCGCGCCCTACTCTATTGACTCCAACTACATAGGAAAGATTTTCTATGGCTCTAGCTGGTAACAATATATCCCAAGCGTGAATCCTTGGTTTGGGCCAGTTGGCAACAAAGAGAAGTAAGTCGTAGTCTTGTGTATTACGGGACCAAACAGTAAACCTTAAATCATAACAAATTCGCAAACAAATTTTCCAACCTTGATATTCAAAAATCCCATCGTTTGTTCCTGCACGATAAGCTTTATGTTCCCCTGCAAGAGTGAAGGTGTGGCGTTTATCATAATACACCACCTCTTCTGAAGGAGTAACAAAAATAAAACGATTGTAAAAATAAGCCCCTTCTTGAATTATTAAACTTCCACCAACGGCAGCGTTCAATTTAGTTGACCAAGCTTGCATCCATAAAATACTCGCGCCATCCATAGACTCTGCAACAATTTCTGGATTCATGGTAAATCCTGAAGTAAACATTTCTGGTAATAAAATTAAGTCTGTTGGAGTTTGTATTCTTTGAAGGTGTTGGTCAATAAAAGCTCTGTTGTCTAATGGGGCTTCCCAAAAAAGCGGAATCTGTAAAGCTGTTATATGGAATTTTGATTTCATTATAAATTAGATGATGAGCAAAATGATTATCCATAAATTTATAAAGATTAAAAATATAGTTCCACTCCACGCCCTGAAATTTAATCCGATGAAAACAACAAAACCTCTTTTTTTACAATTTTTTATCTCATCTGTATCCGCCTGGCTTACGTATCTAGCACATGAATTTTTTCACTGGCTGGCCTATACTTTTTTCGAAATTAAGACTTCATTTGAGTTAAATACTATCAAGGTTCAAGATCACAGCGAAATCATCCCGGATTCAAAGCTATTGATCATTTATGGAAGTGGTGTTCTTTTTACTTTTTCTCAATCGTTATACTGTTACCTTCGTTTAAAAAAGAAGGAAAGTATTTGGCTTACTGCACTACTCATCTCAGCCTTTGAACTGAGGCTACTGGCAGCAATTTTAAATTTCATTAGTCCTAGCGACGAAGGAAAAATAAGTCTCATTCTGGGTGTAAATCAGTATACTTTTTCCTTTTTACTTTTAGGAGGGATGGGGTGGTTTATCTATAAATTAATCAACGGTAAAAAACATACTACAAAAGAGCTGACATTGATTTTTTTGGTGGTATTCATCTCAATTTATGTCTTTAGTCGAATAAAAATTTAATTTTTCGTAAATTTTAAGAACCGTGATAAGAAAATCTTTAATTTTAAAATACGTTATTTAAAGACTTCATGTTTTAAATAATTTTTGCGTACTATCGCTTAAAATATGACTTTGAGCGTTTTAACTATATTAAAAATAACCCCCATGAACAAATTACTCAAACGGACCTTTATCCTTCTTGTAGTCTTTTTATTTTCAAACTGTGCTACTATTCTTGGCGGAAAGGTAACCGACTACCAAAAAACAAAACCCATGCCTGGTGAACTACAGCGAGACATCCGCTTGGTGGCCCTACTTGCTGATATCATTTTATTTTGGCCTGGAGCTGTTGTTGATTTTGCTACTGGTGCTATTTATAAACCAGCGTCAGAGTAACCTTCAAAATCTAACAAACACGACTTTTTTTTAAACCATGACTAATTGCCCTAGTTAACGATTCTCTGGAAATGAAATCAATTTTAAAAAAGGCCGGTTTTTAGACAACGGGTCTGAATTTGTCGAAAAAAGACCTTAAAGCGGAGTAGACACCAACCTACTATTATTATTTTTATGTACCCAAAATCCTACCTATTGCTAATTTTAGCTTGTTTGCCTGTACTTCTATTTTCTCAATATACCCGTTTTGGACTCAAAGGAGGGCTCAACCTATCTAATGACAGGTTTTTAACGTACAATAAAGGAGTCTCATTGAACCTAGCCTCTGATATTGAACCATCCTTTCATATAGGAGGGCTGATTGAGTTTATTATTCCAGACAAAAGAGCACAATTTCAACTCGAAGTTTTATACACTGGAAATGGAACCATCATTCGAGAAAGTGATATCTCCCAAAGAATAGAAATCAATATCAGTCAACTTGCAGCACCCTTAATTCTTAAGTATGAAGTTACTAGAGATTGGAGTTTTATATCGGGTTCGTACTTTGGATATATTCTAAACGCTAAAGAAAAAGATCGTTTTGGGGGATCAATCAATACAAAAAACGATTTCCAATTGTTTGACTTTGGATTGCTGGTCGGTTTTGAACTCCGAGTAAATCAAAGTTTAAGCTTTGATGTGCGATACAATTTTGGCTTATTAAATTTCAACAATTCTGAATATTATGCCGTTATGGAAACCGAACGACAATATAAAAACAGAACCGTAAACTACGGAGCGGTATATAAATTCTAAAATAGGTTTTCTTGGAATTATCCCTTCAAACTCGCGTAGAGATATTCTCGATTCATTCGAGCAATGTTTTCTAGAGATATCCCTTTGGGACATTCTACCTCACAAGCACCGGTATTGGTACAGTTTCCAAAACCTTCTTCGTCCATCTGATTTACCATATTCAAAACACGGTCAGTTGCTTCTACCTTTCCTTGTGGTAACAGTGCATATTGGGAAACTTTAGCTGAAACAAAAAGCATTGCTGATGCGTTTTTACAAGTAGCTACACACGCTCCACAACCTATACAGGCAGCAGCATCAAAAGCTTTGTCTGCATCGTGTTTATCTATAGGAATAGCGTTAGCATCTTGAGTATTTCCAGAAGTATTTACACTTACAAATCCACCTGCCTGCTGCACGCGATCAAAAGAAGAACGATCTACAGTAAGGTCTTTGATTACTGGGAAAGCTTTGGCTCTAAAAGGCTCTATGGTAATGGTGTCTCCATCTTTAAACTTCCGCATGTGCAACTGACAAGTCGTTACCAAACGATCGGGACCATGGGCCTCACCATTAATAAACATGGAGCACATCCCACAGATACCTTCTCTACAGTCGTGATCAAAGGCTACAGGATCAATTCCTTTTTCGATTAATTCTTCATTTAACACATCCATCATTTCAAGAAATGACATGTCAGGGGAAACCTCACTGATCTGGTAGGTTTCCATTTTTCCTTTTGCATCTGTGTTGGCTTGTCGCCAAATCTTAAGTGATAAATTCATCATTCTATTTGTATGATCTTGTTTTTACTTCAATTTCTTCATAATCCAATTGCTCTTTATGCAATTTTGCTTTTGAAGGCTCTCCTTTATATTCCCAAGCGGAAACAAAAGTAAAGTTTTCATCATCTCTCATTGCTTCTCCTTCTGGAGTTTGAGATTCTTCTCTGAAATGCCCTCCGCAAGATTCGTTACGTTCTAAAGCATCTTTAGCAAAAAGTTCACCCAACTCTAAAAAATCAGCCACTCGAGCTGCTTTTGCTAACTCGGGATTAAATTCAGAAGTAGCTCCAGGCACTTTTACATTTTTATAAAAATCTTCTCTCAAGGCTTTAATTTCAGCAATGGCTTCATTGAGCCCATTAGTATTACGAGACATTCCACATTTATCCCACATGATTTTACCCAACTTTCGGTGGTAATAATCCACTGTTTTAGTCCCTTTATTAGAAATAAACGCTTCCAATTGAGCTTTTACTGAGGCTTCTGCCTGCTCAAATTCAGGTAGGTTAGTGTCGATAGTTCCCGTTCTGATATCATCTGCCAGATAATCTCCAATTGTGTAGGGTAATACAAAATAACCGTCAGCTAAACCTTGCATCAAGGCAGAAGCTCCTAAACGGTTTGCGCCGTGATCAGAAAAATTGGCTTCGCCAATAGCATAACATCCCGGTATGGAGGTCATTAAATTGTAATCTACCCAAACTCCTCCCATGGTATAATGCACCGCAGGATAGATCATCATGGGTGTTTCGTATGGGTTTTGATCTACGATTTTCTCGTACATCTGAAATAAGTTTCCGTATTTGGCACGAATTACTTCTTGGCCTAATTTTTTGACAACAGCGGCATCGTTTTCATTCAACCCTTTTACATGTGCTTGTTCTTTTCCGTATCGCTCAATAGCTGCTGCAAAATCCAGGTACACTGCTTCACCGGTTTTGTTCACTCCATAACCTTCATCACAACGCTCTTTTGCCGCACGTGATGCAACATCTCGAGGAACTAGATTTCCAAAAGCAGGATAACGTCTTTCCAGGTAGTAATCCCGATCTTCTTCAGATAAGTCTGTTGGCTTGAGACTACCTTCTCGTATGGCTTTAACATCCTCTAGTTTTTTAGGAACCCATATCCTTCCGTCATTTCTAAGCGATTCGGACATCAAGGTAAGCTTGGATTGATGGTCACCAGAAACAGGAATACAGGTGGGGTGAATTTGAGTAAAACAAGGATTTGCAAAATGCGCACCCTTTTTGTGAATTTTCCAAGAAGCAGAAACATTGCTTCCCATGGCATTTGTAGAAAGGAAGAATACATTTCCATAGCCGCCTGAAGCAATAACTACAGCATGAGCACTATGTCGTTCTAATTTCCCATTGACCAAATTCCGTGCAATGATTCCTCTGGCTTTCCCATCAACAACTACTAGCTCCATCATTTCATGACGGTTATACATTTTAATTTTACCTCGACCTATTTGACGGTTCATGGCTGAATACGCGCCTAACAATAATTGTTGACCCGTTTGACCTTTGGCATAAAAGGTTCTTGACACCAATACTCCTCCAAAAGAGCGGTTGTCTAAAAGGCCTCCATAGTCGCGGGCAAATGGAACACCTTGAGCCACACATTGATCGATAATGTTGGTAGATACTTCAGCCAAACGGTGCACATTCGCTTCTCTAGAGCGGTAGTCTCCCCCTTTTATGGTATCGTAAAATAAACGGTACGTAGAATCTCCATCACCTTGATAGTTTTTAGCGGCATTGATTCCTCCTTGAGCAGCAATGGAATGTGCTCTGCGGGGAGAGTCTTGAAAACAGAATGTTTTAACATTATATCCCAGTTCAGCTAAAGTTGCAGAGGCTGATGCTCCCGCTAAACCTGTCCCTACGACAATTACATCTATTAAACGTTTGTTTGCTGGACTTACTAAATTGATCGTACTTTTATGTTGTGTCCATTTATCAGCCAAAGGGCCTTTTGGTATTTTAGAATCTAGTGCCATATCAAAATGCAGTTAAATGGTGAAATAAAGCGACAACAACAAATCCTGTGGGGATCGCAATTGAAAATGCTACCGTAATTGTTTTAATCGCTTTTGAATATTTGTTGTTTAATCCTACGGACTGGAACGAAGATGCAAAACCATGATACAAATGAAGTGCAAGAAAAATAAAGGATAGAACATAAATTCCTACTCTTACAGGACTTTCAAACTTATGAACTAATTCTTCAAAATATCGATCCGGGTTTAAAGGTAAAACCTCGACGTACTTGTAGTCCATTTCAGGAATCCAAAAATCGTATAAATGCAGCCCTAGGAAAGAAAGCACAACAACTCCAGACAAAATCATGTTTCGAGACACCCAGGGGGCATTAGAACTTCCTTTATAATTTTTATATTTTACTTCTCTTGATTTCCAATTCTGCAATTCAAGAACAAAACCCATAGTAAAATGCAGCATGACCCCTAAGATTAAAACAGGCTGAAGTACAAATTGAACTAAAGGATTATTTCCCATAAAATGAGAAATTTCATTAAAAAGTGATGCGCTGAAAACTGACGTAATGTTAATGGCAAAGTGTTGGGTCAGAAAAACAATCAAAAAGAGTCCCGAAAGCGCCATGATGAGTTTCCTTCCAATTGAAGAGGCTATTAAAGTCATAAAAATTTCAATTTGTTAAGCAAAATTAAGGCATAAACTCTCAGCAACAAACTGCTTTAGTGTATTTTTCTCAATTAATGAAGGTTCCAGTCGTTGGTGACCAGATCTGTTTAACATTGAAGGCAATAAATGTCATTATTGCATTTGAAACATAAACAAAAATCAAGCAAATAAAATTAATTATTTTACTGGAACAGAGACTGGATGTTTTCTAAACTTTAGAAATCTCTTATCTTAGTAAAAAACAAAAAATGCGCTATAATCCAATTCATTCAGGAGTTTATACTAAAAATAGAGTGCGCTTTGCTAAAGAATTACATTCTAAAAGTCTGGCTGTCTTTAATTCAAACGATATCTATCCAATCAGTGCAGACAGTACCTTGCCTTTCGAACAGCATCGTGATCTTTTTTACCTCAGTGGTATTGATCAAGAAGAAAGTATTTTGGTGATTTTCCCTGATGCCTTAGAAAAAAAATACCGTGAGATACTTTTTGTAAAAGAAACCAATGATCATATTGCGGTTTGGGAAGGTGCCAAACTCACAAAAAAACAAGCCAGTGAATTAAGCGGCATTCAAACCGTATGTTGGCTCAGCGAGTTTAAACGTATTTTTCAAGAGTTGAGTTCCCAATGCGACCGTTTTTATTTCAATACAAATGAACATTACCGTCAAGCAGTAGAAACCCAAACAAGAGAGGATCGGTTTATCGAATGGTGCAAAAGGAATTATCCCGCACACAATGTAGGAAAAAGCAATCCAATTCTTCAGAAACTAAGATCCGTAAAAGCTCCTGAGGAAATTGCTCAAATACAACAAGCGTGTGACATTACAGAAAAAGGATTTCGCAGAGTTTTATCGTTCATTGAGCCAGGAGTTTGGGAATATGAGATTGAGGCAGAATTGATTCATGAGTTTATAAAAAACCGTTCCAAAGGTTTTGCCTATACCCCTATAATTGCTTCGGGTAATAATACCAACATATTGCATTATACTGAAAACAATCAACAGTGTCATGAAGGAGATTTAGTCCTTATGGATGTTGCAGCTGAGTATGGAAATTACTCTAGTGATCTTACAAGAACGGTACCTATTTCAGGAAAATTCAGTCCACGACAAAAGGAAGTTTATGCCGCGGTACTCAACGTTAAAAAAGAAGCTACTAATTTACTTGTTTCAGGAACCCTTTGGAAGGAATTTCATATTGAGGTTGGTAAGTTGATGACTTCAGAGCTTTTGGGTCTTGGGCTTTTGGATAAAGCAGATATTCAAAACGAAAACAAAGAAAGACCTGCTTATAAAAAGTATTTTATGCACGGAACGGCCCATCACATAGGATTAGATACACATGATTACGGGCTATTGCATTTGCCAATGGAAGCCAATATGGTTTTTACTGTAGAGCCTGGAATTTATATTCCCGAAGAGGGATTTGGGATTCGTCTAGAAGATGATGTTGTCCTCCAAAAAGAGGGTGAGCCTCATAATCTTATGAGTTCAATTCCTATTGAAATAGAAGAAATTGAAATGCTAATGAATGCATAAAAAAAGCCACCTCATTCAGGTGGCTTTTTAATTGATAATACTTTTTAAGCAGTGGCTGTTTTTGCGTTGCCTTTTTGCCAAAAATACAATATGGTAAACAAAATAATTAGAATTCCAGGAAAGGCAATCATATAGGTCAAGGTTTGCTGTCCGGCTGCCAAATCCAATGCAGTTCCAGTAAGTCCGTTTGCAGCTTGTTCAGCTGTAGAGTTGTCAATCCAAGAGCCTATAATGGGCTGAAAAATCGAGCTGGAGAACATTCCTATTCCTCCAACGATGGACATCCCTAAAGCACCACTGGCAGGTATTTTTTCTGCTACAAACCCTATCATGTTGGGCCAGAAATAACAAATTCCAAGTGCAAAGAAAATTGCGGCTACATAGACCATTGAACCTGTTTGTGTACTGAATAAGAAAATTCCTATTGCAGCTAATACAGCTGATCCTAATAAAACTCCAGTTTGATCAAATCTGTGTACAATATCACCACCAAAGTAACGCCCTATGGCCATCAGTCCAGTAATTAAAGCTAGAATAACCATGGGTTGAGCGCCACTATTTTGCATAATTAAACTTGTCCATTGCTGGGGTCCAAATTCAGAAATGGCGGTTAAAGCCATACACCCTAAAATAAAGATATAAATTGGTGTTGCCATGGCTTTTAAATTGCCACTTACAGAAGTAGCAGCCTCTACTTTAGGCTTTGGAAATTCCTGACCAAAGAAAAGATATACGTAGATCAACGTTGGTATCACGATCACCCAAATTTGAGCTTGCCAACCTAAATTAGCATCGGTCATGAATTTTGAGATTAAGCTTCCCAATACAATTCCTCCTGGGAACCACATATGAAAACGATTCAATAAAGTATTCATTTCTTTTCCTTCATACGCATCTGCTATCATTGGATTACACGCTGCTTCTGTACATCCGTTTCCAATTCCGATTAGTAAGGTTGAAATAAGAAGTCCTACATAGCCTCCAGAATAAATGGTCAGAATAATTCCCAACATATGAGTTACAAATGCAAATTGCATAATTCGTTTAGGCCCAATAGTGTGGTAAAACAATCCTCCCAAAATCATGGATATAGGAAATCCTAAGAACCACATGGAATTTATAAAACCAAGTTGTTGTCCGCTAAGATTGAATGCTTCCCCAAGTTGAGGCAATATCCCTGCCCTAATACTGAATGAAAAGGCAGTGGTAATCAATGCAAAACAACTCCCATAAAAAAGTCTATTACTGTTTGTCATAATCGTTTAAGTTTCAATTTTGTTCCACTAAAGATATAATTTTTTGGAATAGAGCACTAAAGAAACAAACAAAACTGAACTATTTGAATTCTTGATTTAGTTACAGCCACAGTCCGTTCCACACGAACTCTGCTTATTTTTCTTGGATTTAGGAATCCATTTGAAAATAAGATATCCTACAGCAGATCCTGCAGCTAAAAAAACGAATAAAGACTGAATCCACTCCATTAGGCTAAAATTTGATAGGTTGAAAAGGCAATGACGTAGGCAAGCAACGACATGCCAAACAGTTGAATCATCGGCCATTTCCAAGAATTAGTTTCTTTCTTTACAATGGCTAAAGTGCTCATACATTGCATGGCAAAGGCATAGAAAAGCATTAATGAAATCCCGCTTGCTAAGTTAAAAAGTGGTTTCCCATCTGCTCTAACTTCTGAAGCCATTTTATTTTTTATGGTTTCCTCTGCGTCGCTTTCTACGCTGTAAATGGTTGCCAGAGTTCCTACAAAAACTTCTCGCGCAGCAAAAGAACAAATCAGTGCTATTCCAATTTTCCAGTCATAACCTAAAGGGGCTATTATAGGTTGAATGGATTTTCCTAAAATTCCAATATAGGAGTGTTCTAGACGGTAGGCGTTAATTTTATTTGATAAGTCTTCACCCTTTAGTTCAGTATAGTTTTCGGTAACAATTTGTTCTGCCTCTGAGAACTCTTTCCCAGGTCCGTAAGAGGCTAAAACCCAAAGAAGAATGGAAATTGCTAAGATAATTTTACCTGCCTCGGTAACGAAACTTCTTGTTTTTTCCCAAACTGTGATCCCAACATTTTTTAATAAAGGCAATTTGTAATTGGGCATTTCAACTACAAAATAACTCTTGGATTGAATTTTTAAGGTTTTGCTTAAAACCCAGGCAGAAATTAGTGCCATTCCAAAACCGACGAGGTAAAGAAACATCAGCGTCAACCCCTGATAATTCAGTCCTAAAAAAGACCCTTCTGGAATGACTAATGCAATAAGAATAGCATAAACGGGGAGTCGAGCGGAACAGGTGGTAAACGGGGTCACCAAAATGGTAATCAACCGCTCTTTCCAGTTTTCAATATTCCGAGTTGCCATAACAGCAGGAATGGCGCAGGCGGTTCCTGAAATCAACGGAATGACACTTTTACCATTGAGTCCAAAACGCCGAAGGCCTCGATCCATTAAAAAGACGACACGACTCATATAACCCGTCTCTTCTAGTATGGAAATAAATAAAAACAGAAATGCTATTTGAGGAATAAAAATAACAATTCCTCCTAGGCCTGGAATGATTCCTTCAGCCAATAAACTCGTAAATACTCCCTCAGGAAGTTTTGTTTTGGCTTGCTCACTTAAGGAAGCAAAGGTAGTATCAATAAAATCTTGAGGAATACTACTCCAATCAAAAATAGACTGGAATATCGTCATCAAAATCACAAAAAAGATAATGTAGCCCCAAAATTTATGAATCAAGATTCGATCCAGTCGGCTTCTTAAATCTGTGGCAGCGTCTCGATCAATGATCATGACTTCTTTAAGAATAGAATTGATGAACTGATATCTTTTAACCGTTTCTTTTTGTTGCATTCGCTTCAAATACGATTCAGATTGGGTTTTAAAATCCGTTGCATCGGATACTCGATTACGATCAATTTTCGCAAAATTGACATCTTGTGTAATCACCAGCCAGAGCTTGTATAACTGCTGATTTGGGAAGGCTTTTTGTAAGTTTTCAAAATAGGCAGCGTCAATACTTTCTAGTTCTATAGTAGGCTTTATTGATAGTTGTCGGTAATTGACTAATAATTCTTTTAAGCGATCTAATCCTTTGTTTTCTCGGGTGCTAACCAATGCAATTTTCGTATCTAATTGAGTCTCAAGCTGGGAAATATCAAGGCTGATCCCTTTCCGCTTCATTTGATCTGACATATTGATCACGAGTAGCGTTGGAATTCCTAAGTCTTTGACTTGGGTAAACAATAATAAATTACGTTTTAAATTTTCTACGTCTGTAACTACAACGGCAACATCAGGGTAGTCCTTACTTTTTTTATTGAGCAATAATTCAATGACTACACTTTCATCCATGGAAGAAGCATTCAGGCTATACGTTCCAGGTAAATCTATAATATGAGCCTTTGTCGTTCGATTGAGTTTACATACTCCTTCTTTTTTTTCTACTGTAATACCAGGATAATTTCCCACCTTTTGATTGAGTCCTGTAAGCCTATTGAATACGGAGGTTTTCCCCGTGTTGGGGTTTCCTAATAATGCAATATTCAATGATCTACTCATGAACTATTTTATCAATCGGACAAAAATGTGCTGTGCCGTTTCTTTTCGAATTGCTAAATGTGACTCATCTATTTTAAGATAGAGCGGATCACTGAAGGGAGCCTTTTGAATTAAAGAAATTTCATTGCCAGGCAAACACCCCATTTCAATAAGCTTTAACGGGAGCTTATCTGTTTCAATGGTTTCAATGGTGGCAAGTTCTCCTTTAGCAAGTTGATCCAGTGGAATCATTATTTAGAATCATTTTAAAGAACAAAAGTAGGAAAATTAGTTTCGTTTAATTGAGATGGACAGAAAAAAATTATTGTTTAAGAAATTCCTCTTTCAATGTGGAAATATCAGCAATGAGGGTTTGCATGGCTTCCATATCTGTTCCGTCATAAAACCCACGAATACGTTGTTCTGGATCTACTAAAATAAAATTTTCGGTGTGAATCATATCAAATTGTCCACCGTCACCAGTGTCTTTGACAGCGAGGTACGACTTTCTAGCGAGAGTATAAATTTCCTTTTTATTACCCGTTACTAGATTCCATTTAGAATCAATTACGCCTTTTTCAATAGCGTATTTTTTGAGTTGTTGAACGGAGTCTATTTGAGGTGTCACACTAAAAGAAAGAAATTGAATCTGCGGATCTTTTAAAAATTCATTTTGAAGTTGACCCATATTAGCGGTCATTTTAGGACATATGGTTGGACAGGTAGTAAAGAAAAAATCAGCGACATAAATTTTGTTTTGATAATCTTGTTCTGTAACCGTTTCGCCGTTCTGATTGGTTAATGAAAAGGGAGCGATTTTATGATACTTTTTAACATGCTGGAGGGTACTGTCTACCAACTCAAAATTCACCATAGACGGTTGGTAAATTGGAAGTCGTTTTTGAGGCTTTAATGCCGAATAAAATAGAGCCAAAATACCTAAAGAAACAATTGTGAAAATTGCTATAAAACCCCTGTATTTTTTAAAATTAAATTTCATCTTGCTTATTAGGTAGTGCAAATTTAAAGCTTCTAAAACGATTAGAAAATTTGAAAATGAAAAAAGAACCTTAAAAGCGCTTATGAATTTTTATAATGATGCCTATTGTGCTACTTTTGCGTGAAATAAAACAATGCTATGAGTCCATTTGTTGTCAAGGCAATCCAACTGTTAATGAGTTTATCCTTATTAATAGTTCTTCATGAATTAGGACATTTTATTCCTGCTCGTATTTTTAAAACCCGTGTGGAAAAGTTCTTTTTATTTTTTGACGTCAAATTTGCTTTGTTTCAGAAAAAAATTGGAGAAACTACTTATGGTATTGGCTGGCTCCCTCTTGGAGGATATGTCAAAATTTCTGGTATGATCGATGAAAGCATGGATACTGAGCAAATGCAACAGCCACCTCAACCATGGGAATTCAGATCAAAGCCCGCTTGGCAACGGTTGATTATAATGCTGGGGGGAGTAACCGTTAACTTAATTTTAGGGTTTTTAATCTATATGATGATCCTTTTTGTTTGGGGGAAAAATACACTTTACACTGAAGCGCTTCCTTTAGGGCTTGATCCTTCTCCTATTGCTCAAGAAATTGGATTTCAATCGGGAGACCAATTGCTCAATGTAGACGGAAAAGCGCTAGACAATGTTTTAGAAATTAATAAACACCTGTTTTTAAGATCTGTAAAATCCGTTACGGTAAAACGTGCTGACGGACAGACAGAACAGCTGTCCGTTCCTGAAAATTTTGGAAAGCAAATGTTTGAGTCAGGAGAATTAATTCCATTCTCTCCTGTATTACCGGCCGTTTTAGATAGTATTATTCCGGGTTCACCTGCTTCAAATGCAGGTCTTAATTCAGGAGATAAAATTATCTCTATCGACGGGGTTGCTATACAAAGTTGGTCTTCTTTTAGACAAAATATGAGCGAAGAATCCAAAACTATTGCTTTTGTTTATGAACGAAATCAAAGTCAAGACACGCTTCAAATCACTACTGCATCCGATGGAACCTTGGGGGTATTCCCAAACTATTCATCAGTCCAATTTACCAATGAAAAGCTAGGGTTTGAAGACAGTATAACCGAAGGCTTTAGTTACGGTTATTGGACACTCCATGATTATGTGGCTCAATTTCAGTATATCTTTACTCAAAAAGGGGCCTCTCAACTGGGAGGGTTTGGCGCCATAGGAAATATGTTTCCTTCCACCTGGAACTGGAAAGGATTTTGGGCGAGCACCGCATTAATTTCGATTATTTTAGCTTTTATGAATATCTTACCCATACCTGCTTTAGATGGCGGGCATGTTATGTTTCTAGCTTACGAAATCATTACAGGCAGAAAACCCAATGACAAGTTTATGGAGTATGCTCAAATGCTTGGATTTTTCCTTTTGTTAGTTTTGGTATTGTATGCCAACGGTAACGATTTGTATAGGTTGATTTTTAGTTAAAAGATTATTATACAGATAAGGTTTAAGAAAATTCTCTTAATATGAATTTAAAAGGAATTTTATTTAAAGGCTCTACCCTTGTATGGAAAGTTCCCTTTCCTTTAAGATCTTCTCTCCTATCAGACTCCCTGGCTGATTAACAGCTGGGATAAAATAGTCAGAAAGCCTCCAATTACCAAAACCAACCACTAATACATCATCTTGTATTTGAATTTTTTGAGTTTTAAAATACTGTCTTGCACCAATCGCTGTCAAATCTGAAACTGCTACTAATCCAATACCCTTTTCCGCATGATAGCATTGACACGTTAGGATAATCGTTTAACACTTTAGAAATTATTGCTTTTCATAATTCTAAAACCCCAACAACATCAGATAATTTTATTTTGTCTACCATGTTGTATATCCGGTTAAATATTTATTTTCCACGATTAATTTGATAATTTAACAAAAAATTAATACTATTGATGAATTTAACAAAGTACTATTTTAACTTAAACTTACATAAATGAAAAAAGATTTTTTAAGAAAAATCTCACTAATTATAGTTTTTTTTGTTTCTGTTGGGATTCATGCCCAAACACTTTCAGGAATAGTAACTAGTGATGATGGACCACTGCCAGGTGCAACGGTTCAAGTAAAAGGAACAATGATTGGAGTGAGCACGGATTTTGATGGTAATTTTACCATTCAAGCAGATGCTAACGATATACTCATGGTATCTTTTGTGGGATTTTCCACTCAAGAACTAGCCGTTGGTGATCAAGATCAAATAACAGTTACACTTGTTGCTGACAATGAACTTGAAGAAGTAGTTGTTACTGGATACGGTTCTCAGAAGCAAAAAGAAATTACATCTGCAGTAGTTCAAGTTACAGCTGAAGAATTTAACAAAGGTCCTATTAATAATGCTGCTCAGCTACTACAAGGAAAAGTTGCTGGATTGAGTATTTATAATAAAGGAGGAAATCCAAATGCTGCGGCAACTATCCGGCTAAGGGGTCTTTCTACAGTTGGTGCAAATATTTCTCCTCTAGTAGTAGTTGATGGAGTTGTTGGGGCATCTCTTGACAATGTAGACCCTAACGATATTGAATCAATCAACGTTCTTAAGGATGGTTCTGCTGCTGCAATCTACGGTTCTCGTGGATCTTCTGGGGTAATCATCGTTACTACTAAAGGTGGTAAAAGTGGTGATATGCAATTGAGTTATAATGGTCAATTGTCTAGCTCATCTATCTTGAACAGAATTGATGTAATGACTCCTGAGGAATTCAGAGCTGCTGGAGGTTCTGATTTAGGAGGTGAAACTGACTGGACAGAAGCTGTTACGAGAAATGCAATCTCTCAAATACACAATATTTCTGCCTCAGGAGGTTTTGGTAATACAACTTATAGAATTTCAGCTAACCTTAGAGAAAAAGAAGGTATAGTAATCAATACTGGTTTTGAGCAATTTAATTCAAGAGCAAATATTTCGACCAGAGCACTTAACGATAAGTTAAAAGTTGACTTCAATGCTTCATTTACTCAAAGACAATCCAGTTTTGGTAATGATTTAGTATTAAAGTATGCAACACTTTTCAACCCAACTGCACCAGTATACACTGAGGGATCTGAATACTTCCCAGGAAATTCAGGAGATGCGATTGGCGGTTATTTCGAAACTTTTGGTCTTTTTGACAGTTTCAACCCGGTATCAATTGCTGAACAACACGATCTGACTGGAGAGCGTACAGAATTAAACTACAACTTATCTCTTGGCTATGACCTAACAGATGACCTAGATATTCAGTTTAGAGCTGCCCGTCAGACATCTGTTAATCAAAATAGAAACTACGTTCCAACTACAGCCCTTTTAGTTGGTAATGCTTTGAGTCCTACAAGGAGAGGATCAGCTAGTTTCAATGACAACAGATATGAGTTTAAACTTTATGAAATTTTTGGAAACTATAATATTACTAGTGATGGATTCAATATGAATTTAACTGGAGGTTATTCTTTCCAACAGGAAAATTATCAAGATAAAGGGTTTAGTTTAGGTGATTTCCCAGATAATAGTCAAGACTATAGTTTCAATATTGATGCTTCACAAGACTTATTAAATGCTGGATTTATTGGAGCGAATAGTTACAGGGGTCCAGATAATAAAATCATTGCTTTCTTTGGAAGGGTAAATGTGGTTATCGATGAAGCTATTTATTTGAACGCCTCCGTTAGAAGAGAAGGTTCTACTAAATTAGGAGAAGGTAATAAATGGGGTACTTTCCCAGCTTTTGGTATAGGTGCTGACTTAAACAAATATCTTGGTACTGATTTTGATCTTTTCAAAGTACGTTTAGGATATGGAGAAACAGGATCTTTACCAGGTCCAACGGGACTATCACAGGTAGTATATAACTTTGGTTATGACTCTGGAGGTACTGGAAATACATCACAAGCTCGTGCTGAAAACCCAGACTTAAAATGGGAATCCAAAGCTGAAACAAATTTAGGTGTTGAATTTAGCCAAGGAAAATTAAGTGGTAGTTTAGACTTATATACGAGAGATATATCTGACTTTATCTTAGAAACTAAAGTAGATGTTGCTACTTACGGTTTTGATAGAAGATATGAAAACTCAGGTAAAATCAATACTCAAGGTCTCGAATTGAATCTTACTTATCAATTGACAGATAGTTATGAAACCGGTATCAACCTTTCTACTTACAATACAACACTTGAAGAATATGTAATTGAAGAAGGTGACATACGTGCAAACTTGGGTTCACCAGGTCAAAACGCTACTAATATGTTGTTGGTAAAACCAGGTGAACCGATTGGTCAAATCTGGGCACCTCGATTCGATGGAGTAGATGCTGATGGAGCTCCAATTTTTGCTGATATTAATAACGACAATCAAGTAGTCGCCTCACAAGACAAGTGGAATGATCCAGATGCTGATTTTGAAACTGCTGGTAACGGTATTCCAACTCTTGAATTGGGATGGACTAATAATATAAACTTAGGTAATTGGAGTGTTAATGCATTCTTTAGAGGAGCGTTTGGCCACAGTTTGATTAATACTTTTAGAGCTTTTTATGAGCCTCGTTTAGCAAGTCAATCTTCTTATAACTTCGTAAATACAGAACTAGCTCTGGATGAATTATCAGTAGCACAGTTTAGCTCGTTGTATGTTGAAAAAGCCGATTTCTTTAAATTAGACAACTTAACAGTTGCTTATAATTTTGATATTGCTCAGGGATCAATAATCAACGGCGCACAATTATCTGCAAACGTGCAGAATGCGTTCGTAATCACAAACTATACAGGTATTGACCCAGAGCCTGCTCTTGTTGATGGTGGAACTAATGTCGCTGGGTTTTCTCCAGTGGATGTATTAGCGCCTGGTGTTGATCGTCGTACAAATTATTTTACGGCTAGAACAATCACTATTGGACTTAATATTAATTTTTAAAATAGAATGAAAATGAAAAACTTTAATAAAATATTTTTAGGAACTCTATCTATTTTCACTTTTGTAATCGCTTGTACAGATCTTGAAGAAGAACTGGTGAGTGATTTTACTGAACAACTTACTGTACCAGGAGTTAATGTTGATTTGGGTGAAACAGACGGTAGTAGTCAAGCTGTTCAAGATCAAATTGGATCAGCTTTTGAAAAACTAAGAGATGGTACTGCTGGTCACGAAAATTATTGGTCAATTCAGACTGTTTCTTCAGATGAAATGCAAGTTGGCCAAAAAGGGGGTGACTGGTTTGATGGAGGTATTTGGCTTGACATGCACAGACATGAATATACAGCAGCTAATGGACCCCTTACTAACACTTGGAACACTCAATACAATGCGATTAGTGAAATCAATTCAAACTTGGCAAAGTCAGGCTTAACTGCCAACGAAGTTGCTCAGTTAAAAGTTCTAAGAGCATTTTTCTACTGGAGATTAATGGATGTATTTGGAAATGTTAAGATTGTAACATCAGTTGGATCTGATGCTCCTCAATCAAATCGTGCAGATGTTTTTGCTTTTGTTGAGAGCGAAATACTTGGAGCACTTGGTATTAGCGCAATTACTGCTGATATGGATCTTACAAATAGCGATTTAACAACAAATCCAAAGAAATATAGAATCAATCAATATGCTGCAGTAGGTTTACTTTCTAGAATTTATCTTAATGCAGAGGTTTATTCAGGTACAGCACGTTATGCAGAAGCTGCAACTGCTGCTGGATGGGTTATCGACAATGGTCCATACGAGCTAACTAATGAAGCAAATTCGTCTGTTACAAATCTTGCAAAAAGACCGGGCGTTGCAACTGATCCAGATACCTTAGTTGGCTATCCTGCGATGTTTGCGCCTAACAATCAAGATAATGTAGAGTTGATTTGGACAGTTCCTTACGATAGTTTTAAAGGTGGTGGTATGAACTTCCACATGATGGGACTTCACCAACCTTCTCAGTTTGCATTTAATTTTGATTCTCAACCTTGGAATGGTTATCAAACATTAGAAGCGTTTTACAACTCTTATGATGACGGAGATATTCGTAAAAAATCTAACTTCTTAGTTGGACAACAATATTCATACTCTGGTCTTCCTTTAAGTGATTGGGCAGCTGATGATTTCAATGACGATGGAACAAAACACTTACCACTAAACTACACCCCTGAGATTAATGAATTAGCTCCTAATTCTATTCGTCAAAGTGGTGCTCGTATGTACAAGTTTAGTCATTCACAGTTTGAAAGAAATGACAAGTCTAATGACTTTCCAATTTTACGTCTTTCAGAAATGTATATGAACCGAGCTGAAGGTTTAGCTCGTGCTGCTGGAGATTGGTCTCTCGCTCTAACTGATGTTAATATTATCAGAGAAAGAGCTAAAGTAAGTGCTTATTCTTCTATTACTGCTGATGAATTTTTGGCAGAAAAAGGTCGTGAGTTTTATCAAGAATCTCATAGAAGAACAGATTTAATTCGTTTTGGAAAATACAACGATGCTTGGTTTGAAAAATCAGCTTCTGATGATTATAAAAATTTAATGCCTATCCCAACTGATGCGATAATCGCAAGTAATGGTTCTTTATCACAGAATCCAGGATATTAATTTAATTCCAATTTTAGTTGAAAATGGGTCGATCACAATACTGATTGACCCATTTTTTTTTAATTTCACCTCATGAAGTCGATTATATTTTATTGGCTCTCTTTTGCACTAGTTGTTTCCTGTGCAAAACCAAAAACTAATCTTTTTGAACTGCGTAAAGATTTGGGAGTGTTTTTCGAAAATAAATTGACCTACACTCAAGATTTTAACCCATACACCTACCGTAATTTTTATAATGGTGCTGGTGTAGCCTTAGGAGACATCAATAACGATGGCTTATTGGATATTTACATGACTGGAAATCTTGTAGATAATAAATTACTTTTAAATCAAGGTGATTGGAAATTTAAGGACATTACCAACACGGCAGGAGTTGCTTGTAAAGGAGTATGGTCCACAGGTGTAACCTTTGCCGATGTTAATGGAGATGGTCTTTTAGATATTTATGTTTGCAAATCAGGTAAGCCAGGTGGTGAAAATAGACATAATGAACTCTTCATTAACCAAGGAGACTTGACGTTTCAAGAGGAATCAAAACAATTTGGGCTTGACGTTTTGGGACTATCTGTTCATGCTGCCTTTTTTGATGCTGATTTGGATGGCGATCTAGACTGCTATGTGCTCAATAATTCACTCCGATCTGTGGGAGGCTATGATTTAATAAAAGACCAAAGATTAAAACCAGATCCAAATGGAGAGGGAAATAAGTTTTTTGAAAATAAAGAGGGTGTATATGTTGATGTTAGTACTGAGAAAGGAATTTACACGAGTTCTATAGGTTTCGGGCTAGGCATTACTTTAAGTGATTTCAATAATGATAAACGCCCTGATTTATACATCTCAAATGATTTTTTTGAACGTGATTATTTTTATCTAAATAAAAAAGGAGGCTTTGAAGAGGTATTGGAATCACATTTTCAATCTATATCTATGGGTGCCATGGGTGCAGATGCAGCAGATTTAAACAATGACTTACTTCCAGATCTTTTTGTAACTGAAATGCTTCCTTCAAATTTAAAAAGACAAAAGCTAAAAGCCAAATATGATTCTTGGGATAAATATAGTTTGATGAATAATAAGGGGTATTTTCATCAATTTCCAAGAAACTCATTGCAACGCAATACAGGGGAAAATCAATTTTTTGAGATTAGTCGTTTTTCAGGGGTAGCTGCAACTGAGTGGAGTTGGGCATCATTAATCTTTGATATGGACAACGATGGTTTAAACGATATATTTGTGGCTAACGGTATTTATAAGGACCTACTGGATAGGGATTACTTGGCCTATATGGCTAACGAAACTCAAGTTCAAATGCTTCTAGAAAATCGAGAAAATGCCATTGAAAAATTGATTGACATTATGCCTTCTGAGGCAGTTCCCAACAGTGCGTTTAAAAACAAAGGTGAATTCCAATTTGAAGATAAAACTAAAGGATGGGGATTAGAACAACCTAGTTTTAGTAATGGAAATGCTTATGGAGATTTAGACAATGATGGAGATTTAGATCTCGTTATTAATAATGTTAATATGCCGAGCTTTTTTTATGAAAATAAAACAGATACCCTCTCAGCAAGAAGTATAAAATTAAAACTTAAAACAGATTCAAAAAACACCTTTGCAGTTGGTGCCAAAGCAATCATTTATTATGATAACGGTAAGCAGCAAATGAAAGAACAATTCCCATCTAGGGGGTTTCAATCTTCAGTAGCGAACACTCTTCACTTTGGGTTGGGTAATGTGAGCACAATTGACAGTCTGATAATTAAATGGCCAAATGGTAAAGAGGAAGTACACCATAAACTTACAACAAATATCACTCACAAAATACAACAACAAAACTCTACTGTTTTAAATCAAGATTCCTCTTTAACAGCTTTAGAAAAAGAATCTAACCTAATAAGTCTTCCTTTTAAACATAAAGAGAACAACTGGAGTGAGTTTAATAAAGAGAGATTAATTCCACACATGAATCACAATGATGGACCTGCCATTGCTACTGCAGATATAAATAAAGATGGCGTTTCAGATTTTTATATTGGTGGTGGGAAAAATCAAACAGGTGCGCTTTTCATTTCCAATAAAACAACCTATAAAAAAATTCAAACTCCTTTTGAGAAAAGGAGTCGATCTGAAGATACAGATGCTGTTTTCTTTGATGGAGATAACGATGGCGATTTAGATCTGATGATCACTAGTGGAGGCAAATCTTTTTCGAAATTTTCTTCAGATTTAGACGATCGATATTACGAAAATACTGGCAGTTATAATTTTGTTGAGAGAACAGCTGCTTTAAAATTTGAAACACATTTTTCGACATCTGCTATCGCTGTGGGAGACGTTAATCAAGACGGGTACTTAGATCTAATCATTGGTGAGCGATTTGATTTAAAAACCTACGGTAAAAAAGCTTCAATACATTTATTTATCAATCAAGGAAAAGGAAAGTTTTCCAAAAAGCTTATCCCAGAATTTGATCAGATAGGAATGATAACCGATCTTGAAATAACCGATATAAATCAAGACGGTTGGCCAGATCTTGTAGCATCAGGAGAATGGATGCCTTTAAGTATTTGGATCAATTCCAATGGAGGATTTTTGAATAAGACAAATGAATACGGACTTTCGTGCACCAATGGATTATGGAATACACTTTTAGTAAAAGATTTAAATGGTGATCATATCCCAGATATCATTGGAGGAAATTTAGGGACCAATTCATTTTTCAAGCCAGGCATGAAATTATTTTTAAATGATTTTGATCAAAATGGAACTGAAGAGCAAATAATCTGTCAGCATATAAATCAAAAATATTATCCAATAGTAGATAAGGATGAATTGATTTCACAACTTCCCTATTTAAAGAAAAAAATTGTGAAATACGAGAACTATGCAAATGCAAGTATTGAAGATCTCTTTTCAACTACTCAGCTAGAGGAAAGTCAAATAAGTGAATTAAACACCTTAAAATCGGCTGTCTTTGTAAGTACAACTGAGGGCTATGTAAGTCATGAATTACCTTCAGAAATACAGTATGCTCCTGTATATGCCATAGCTCAAATCGACAAGGGTAATCCCTCAAAAGGAACCTTATTTTTTGGTGGAAATCAGTTTTTAGTCAAACCTCAATTTGGTCGTTACGATGCCTCAAAAGGTTGGGTAATTAATTACAGTATAAATGAAAATAAAATTGACTTTGAAATACCACAAATATTAGGAGTGAACGGACAAATAAGACAGTTGAAAATTGTAAATTCACTGTCCAGAAATAAATTGCTAATTGGAATTAATGACAATGAAACAAAGATGCTGAATTTAACAGAAAATAAATGAGCTCAAAATAAAAAATATGTCATTTTTTAAACTTTTCCTTATTTTTTTGGTAGCAGTTAATCTAAGCTGTACCTCTGAATATGACTCATTGGTAAAAAATGAACTCGGAAAAAATCAGAAAGTAGATTCTTTGTTCTTTAACCTCAGGTTAGGGGAGACAAAAGATATATATCACACAAAATGTTGGGATTTAAACAATAGTCAAATAGTAGTCCAAGGAAGGTCATACTTCTTTATGAAAAAGGTATTCTCAGATCCAAAAAAAAAGGATAAGTCAAACGATTTTGCTCTTGAGTTTAAAGGCAAATTTAATGCAGATAAAAAGCTAAACTTATTAGATGTCAAATTTTATCATTTACTTTGGGCTCCATGGAATGAAACTTATCAAGCTCCAAAATTACTCCCCAGAATTTTAGATTCTTTAGAACTTTGGTTTCCAGGAAATTCTTTTTTAGAAATTGAAACTGACAACAACTCTATTCCTAAAATGCATGTCAAAATAGATGGAGATAGAAGGATTCGAGTTATTTTAGAAAACTCTCAAGATGTAGCAGTGAAAATAGACGATTTAAATGAAGATAATTAAATCAAAACTTTTCTTGAAAAATAGTTTTTTATTTATACTTCTATTGGTATTATATTCTTGTAATAGAGGTAAATCAGAAACGCAATTTCAATTAATTACTTCTGAGGAGAGTGGAATTAATTTTTCAAATGATTTGAGTTATACCGATGATTTCAACGTATATAAGTACAGAAATTTTTATAACGGAGGAGGAATTGCCGTTGGAGATGTAAATAACGACAATCTTGTAGATCTTTATTTTACTGCAAATCAAAAATCAAATGAACTATACTTAAATCAAGGAAATTTTAAGTTTAAAAGAGTTACGGAAGAAGCTGGAGTAAAAGGAGAAAAGGCTTGGGCTACGGGGGTTACCATGGTGGACATCAATGCAGATGGATGGCTCGATATCTATGTATGTAATTCTGGAGACGTAGACGGAGACAACAAACAAAATGAACTATTTATCAATAACCAAGACGGTACATTTAAAGAAGATGCTAGTACTTATGGGCTTGATGATAAAGGGTTTTCAACTCATTCCGTATTTTTTGACTACGATAAAGACGGTGATTTAGATGTTTATCTTTTAAATAATTCTTATCAAGCCATCGGTAGTTTTGATCTGAGAAGAGAAGAACGACCAAAACGAGATGCTTTAGGAGGTGATAAATTAATGCGTAATGACAATGGTTTTTTTATCGATGTAAGTGAAGAAGCTGGTATCTATGGAAGTGTCATAGGCTTTGGTTTAGGAGTAACAGTTGGTGACCTAAATGGCGACCAATGGGAAGATATTTTTATTTCAAATGATTTTTTTGAAAGAGATTACCTGTATCTAAACCAACAAAATGGGAGTTTTAAAGAAGTTTTGACGGAGCAGATCAAATCAATTAGCGGAGCTTCTATGGGGGCTGATATGGCAGACATTGATAACGACGGTGACAACGATATTTTCGTAACTGAAATGCTTCCTTATGACTATCAGCGGTTAAAATCTGTAACTACTTTTGAAGATTGGAATCGCTATCAATACAATGTCAAAAACACTTATCACCATCAATTTACTCGTAATATGCTCCACCGAAATAATTCGAATGAGAGTTTTAGTGAAGTTGGTAGGCTTGCCGGAGTTGAAGCTACTGATTGGAGCTGGGGTGCCTTATTTTTTGACATGGATAATGATGGATTAAAAGATCTTTTTGTTTCAAATGGAATCTACAAAGACCTTACCGACCAAGACTATCTTCAATATATTTCAAGTAGAGAAGTAGTCAGTTCGATTGTTCAAGAAAACAAAGTGAACTATAAAAAATTAATCGATATCATTCCTTCTGAAATGGTCCCAAACAGTGGATTTTTAAATTTAGGACAAACCCGCTTTAAAAGAACGAAGGCTTTGGGATTAGACACTCCAAGCTTTTCAAATGGATCTGCATATGCTGACCTGGACAATGATGGAGATTTAGATTTGATCGTAAACAATGTCAACATGGAGTCATTTCTTTATAGGAATAACTTGGATAGAGAGAAAACCAACTACCTACAACTCCAGCTGAAAGGAGAAGAAAAAAACACACAGGCAATTGGTGCTCAGGTTAAGGTATTCACTTCTAAAGACACCTTGTATTTTGAACAGCAACCTGCAAGGGGATTCCAATCTAGTGTAGATCCTAGAATTACTATTGGTTTGGGGAATAACACTATTGCTTCTATCGAAGTTCATTGGGCATCAGGCAAAAAAACAGTAGTTCCAGAAGTAAATTCAAATCAAAAACTTGTACTAGAAGAGACGAATGGTGTAATGGATAATGATCCCGTACCAAATGATCAACCTCCACTTTTTGCTCGAACAAACGAAAACATAATCCCCTATGTTCACAAAGAATCCAATTTTGTGGATTTTCATCGAGAACGATTAACTTACCATATGTGCAGCGGTGAAGGACCCGTGGGCAGTGTAGGGGATCTGAATGGAGATGGCCTTAAAGATCTCGTAATACCCGGCCCAAAAAATGAGCCTACAACTTTTTTAATACAGAATCCAAAGGGAGGTTTTACTACTTTAATAGAGGAATCTTTCCAAAAACAAGCAAGAGCAGAGCATACAGAATCACTTCTTTTTGATGCAGATAATGATGGAGATCTTGACCTTTACCTTGCATCAGGAAGTGTTGAACTTAGTCCTTTCTCTGATTTTCTTTACGACCGTTTGTTTTTAAATAAGGGCGATGGAACCTTTGAGATGTCAGAACAAAAATTTCCTGTAGAGGGCTCGCGAATCAATACAGGGGTTGTCAAAACAGCAGATTTTGATCAAGACGGAGATTTAGATCTTTTTGTAGGCGAACGAAATAAAATTGGAGCCTATGGTCAAGCGGGTTCAGGATACCTATTAGAAAATAATGGTAAAGGAAATTTTAAAGAAGTTACAACCGAAAAAGCCCCCTTTCTAATTCAAATGGGAATGCTTACAGATGCTGTTTTCAACGATTGGGATCAAGATGGTGATCAAGACTTGATCATCGCTGGTGAATTTATGGGATTGGAAGTTTTAGAAAATATAAAGGGTAAGTTCTCACATAACAAAGAAAATTCACTTTCTTCTTTTAAGGGTTGGTGGAATACGCTGCACGCACTTGATGTCGATCAAGATGGTGACTTAGACCTCATTGGGGGAAATCATGGGATTAATTCAAGGTTTAAAGCCTCTTCAGAACATCTTATAAAACTCTATCTCAATGATTTCGATAGAAACGGTTCTGCTGAAGGAATTCTCACATTTTCTAATGAAGAGGATAAAGATATGCCATACGCACTTCGCCATACTTTAATCGACCAAATAAAAAGCTTAAAGAAAAAGTTTCCTGACTATGAGTCCTTTAAAAATGCAGATATTACTAAGATTTTTACCCCAAACGAAATGGAAGGAGTTCAAGTCTTAGAAGCCAATACATTGGAATCAATGGTTTTTATCAATCAAGGAAACTTTAATTTTGAAGCACAAACACTCCCTCAAGAGGCACAACTCGCCCCAATTTATGCAATAGAACATGGCGATTTTGATAAGGATGGAGATCCAGATCTTGTCTTGGGCGGAAATCTATACAGAGCAAAACCTGAAGTAGGAATTTACGATGCCAGTCATGGGGTCTATTTAGAAAATCGAAGTGGGAAATTCTTCACCAGTTCCCGAGTGAATGATTTTTATGTAAAAGGAGAAATTCGAGACATCAAACTGATCGATAATCAGATTTTTGTTTTTCGCTCAAATGATAGCATAGCCGTTTTAAAAACAACACAATGAAATTAAAAAAAATGTTCATTGGGGTGCTGATGATTGGATTCATTGGCTGTCACAATACAGCAGAAAAGAATATTGAAAACCCCCATTTTAATATGGCTGTTTTGTCGCCAGAACAAACAGGAATCACATTTGAAAATACGCTTAAAGAGCGATCAGATCTGAATATTATAGAATATCTGTACTATTACAATGGAGGAGGTGTTTCTGTAGGAGATCTTAACAATGATGGTTTAGAAGACTTATATTTTACCGCAAATCAACTGCCAGATAAACTGTATTTAAACGAGGGGGATTTAAAATTTAGAGACATTTCTATCTCAGCAGGAATTGATCAAGCTGACTCATGGTCAACAGGAGTAAGTATGCAAGATGTGAACAACGATGGCTATCTCGATATCTATGTATGTAAAGTTGGTGCATTTAATTCTCTAAATGCTCAGAATCAACTTTATATCAACAATGGTGATTTGACCTTTACCGAGTCTGCAGAGAAACTAGGGGTAGCTTTCTCTGGATTTTCTACTCAAGCTGCCTTTTTAGATTATGACAAAGATGGGGATTTAGATTTTTATTTATTAAATCACAACATTCATTCGGTTAGAAGTTATGGAAGTGTAAAAAACAGAAAAGATCAAGATACTTATGCCGGAGACCGTTTTTTTGAAAATCAAATGAATGAAACTGGTCGTTTTATAGATGTAACCAAACAATCAAAAATTTATAACAGCCCACTAGGCTACGGTCTTGCAATCAGTATATCAGATTTTAATCAAGATGGATGGCCAGATTTATATATTGGAAATGATTTTCATGAAAATGATTACCTCTATCTAAACAATCAAGATGGCAGTTTTACAGAATCCATTGAAACATCAATGAATCATACCTCTAGATTCACTATGGGAATTGATATTGCCGATCTGGATAATGATGGGAATTTAGATGTTTTTACTACCGACATGCTTCCTTTTGATCCAGCTATTTTGCTGAAATCTGGTGGTGAAGATTCTGATAAAGTGGCACGGATTAAAGCCAACTATGGTTTTTATAGCCAATTCGCACGGAATCATTTACAGCTTAACATGGGCAACAAAACTTATGGAGATGTTGCATTGATGACTCAAACCTATGCTACAGACTGGAGCTGGGGAGTGCTTCTAGCTGATTTTGATAATGACGGTTGGAACGATATTTTTATCCCTAATGGAATCCTAAAAAGACCCAATGATTTGGATTATATCAAATACTTAAGCAATACCAACTTCAATGCATTTGAAAATTCAAAAAAAGATCAACTTAGAAAAAAACTCATTGAAGAAATACCAACACTTAAAATCCCGAACTTATTAATTAAAAATAATGGAAATTTAAATTTTGAGTCTGTGGAAAATGCATCAATTGGTACGCCAGGATATACTACAGGTGCTGCCTATAGTGATCTTGATAATGATGGTGATTTAGACCTCATTTTCAACAATATCAATGCTCCTGCCCAAATCCTTGAAAATCAAATTTCAAAGAAGAAGGGCATACAGGTTCATTTAAAGCCAACTGAGGAATACCCACAATTGTTTGGAACTGTGGTGAATTATTTTTCTGAGGGAAAACGCTTTGTCAAAGAATATCAATCTTTAAGAGGATTCCAATCAACCTCCTCTCATTTTATTAATTTGACTACCCCAGAGGGATCAAAGTTGGATTCAATTCAATTTTTTTGGCCCCATGGCCAAACTGTAACAGTTAGATCTGTTGAGGAAACTGAATTAAATATTAGTCCATCAAATTCAGACCGTAAATCAGTTTATACTCAAGTAGAACCTGTATTCGTTCTTAAAAAATTCCCGTTTCGACATATTGAAAATACCTATTTCGATGAAGATAAAGAGGTATTGATCCCAGAACGTTTATCTCAAGAAGGACCAGCATTGGCCTTTGCTGACTTCAATCAAGATGGTATTAAAGATTTTTTTATTGGAGGAGCGAAAGAGCAACCGGCACAGGTTTTATTTGGAACTTCTAAGGGCAACTTTTACACAAGGTTTATTCCAGACTTTGATCGTGACAGAGGCTTCGAAGATATCGCAGTTGCTAGCTTAGATATTGACCAGGATGGAGATTTGGATCTTTACGTAGGTAGCGGTGGGAATCAGGAGATCTCACCAAACCCTGGTCTCGAAGATCGCATCTATGTTAACGATGGACAAGGAATTTTCAAAAGGGCACCAATACAACTCCCTCAAACCAATACAGGTGCAATAGCAATTGCTGATTTTGATAACGACGGTTTTCCAGATTATTTTATTGGCAGTAGAAATATTACTGGAGCTTATGGGCTTACTCCAAACAGTTTTATCGTACAAAATAAAGACGGCATTGCTATGAAAATTTTTGACCGTAAACAATGGGGGATGATCAGTGATGCGAAATGGGTTGATCTAAATGGAGATGATTTTTTGGATTTAGTATTGGTAGGCGATTGGATGCCCATCACCATATTGATTAACAATGAAGGAAAATCATTTGAAAATAAAACTTTAGAATATGGTCTAGCCGACACATATGGCCTTTGGAATACTGTGGAAATATATGATTTTGACCAAAATGGACATCCCGATATTATTGCTGGAAATTCAGGAATTAACTTCAAATGGCATCCTACAAAAGAGAGTCCAGTAAAGCTTTATTTAGATGATTTTGATGAAAATCAACAAGCAGATCCCATTATATTTTATCCTTATGGCAATCGAGAAATTCCCTTTGCGGGAAAAGATAAATTAGCCTCACAGTTACCTATGATAAAAAAGCGTTTTACTAAATACCAAGATTTTGCTAACGTTTCAGATATAAAGTCCCTGCTTGGAAAAAGTGAAGAAAACATCTTACAAATCAAACAGTTAAATGAACTACGTTCTATGATCTTTTTAAATAAGGAAGGAAAAAGTTTTAGTTCTTATCCCCTACCTGATATTGCTCAGCTAAGTACTATTGAATCTATCAATATCAATCAATTAAATGGTGATATAGCCTTCGTAGGTAATTCTAGATCGTGGGTTGTTGAGCTTGGAAGTAGTTTGGCAAACTCAGGTGGTGTGCTCAGAGGATTTAATCCGAAGACGACCCAATACGAATCTTATGAATCTTTCCCACTGCCTATAGGGACAGTTGGAAAACATATTCAGCAATTGACTAACAGTGATTATGTCATTATTACAAATGATGGCGATTCTTACCAAATTTCTAAAAAGTAAATCCCCCTTATTTCTGGGTAGTAATCAATACTACCCCACCGGAACCGGCAAATCCATAGGATGCAATTTCAGTAGCCCTTTTTAATAGCCGAATACTTGTAATTTCAACCGAATTCAACGAAAAAATAGCTCTGGAATAGGTCCCAACTTGAGTGTCATTAACAATAAAAAGGACTTCCTTTGGGGTGTTTACAGCTGAAATTCCACGGATAAAAACTTGGGCATTTTGACCCTGTCCTCGAGTTACAATACCAGGGAACATCCGCAAACGATCCAATAATGAAACATTAATCATCGTTTCATCAATAGTTTTATTTTCACTTAAATCATTAGAATTTAACTTGGAAGCCCCACAACTATTTAACGTAAAAACATTGAAAGCAATTAAAAGAAAACCTATTCTATTCATCTTAAACTATATTACCTAAAAGTATGAATTAAATTAAGAATGGTATTGCTCAACAGACATAAAATAGTATGAAGTGATGCCACTTTATGTTAAAAGCATAAATAATTTTTTGAGTTTGAGTAAATTGAAAGACTAATTATTTTGTATGGTATTTGAAGTGTTCATTTTATGGTAGTAGTAAGGATTGGATCAGAGAAACGATATTGGAAGTTAGGACCGGGATATGGTTTGAAGCATGATAATTATTAGAATCCAAATGAAGGTAAATAGAACCCAATTCTTTTTAAGCCAACTTATCATTTGAAAAGCTGTTATTCATTATCTTTTTTGACAATATTAAACTCCATTACTGCATCAATATTTTTACCTTTCATACGAACGCCTTTCAGCGTATCAATAATTACTTGTACTTTTTCAATATCTAGATTTTCAGGAACGGTTATATCAACCTTTATTGATTCAGGAAACCGTATGGATACGCAAGAGATGATAGATATGCTAAAAGTCGAAATTAATAGTAATTTTTTCATTGTTCTTGATTTATACAAATCTACTAATTCCATCCCAAATTTTTAGATAAGGTGTAAGGGGTTTAATTCCTTTCAAGTTTGGTTTTCTTTTTAATCTTCCACTTACCAAGATTCTTTCCATTCAAAACTTTTTCTGCTTCACCTGAGAACGAATCATGACTGTGTATCGGTATGTCAGAAAATAAATCTACACAGAAAGGACCTAAGTTTTCTGCGTATTCAAAGATAAATGACGCCTCTTGTTCTCCTTTTGTAGTGAAATTTAAAATATTTATGAGTTTATCTCCTACGTAATAATTTGATTCTTCACTTTGGTAGGTTTGTTCCACAAAATAAGAATCCTTGGCACCGCCAAATTCAACATCAAATTTGATAACTGCTAAATTATTTAATTTAAACTCAATATAATCAACAGTACAAACAAAGTCTGGTTCATCTATTTCATCTGATAAGCAAGCAATTGCTATAAATAGAAGTGGCATCAATATTACTTTTTTCATTTAATTTTTTTTAGAGACTTTGTAAGTTGTGCTGATTTTTCTTTGTTAAAACTAGTTTCCTGTAAGGTATGAATTTTAAACTCCAACATAAACAACTGCTGCATTAAATTGAGAAACTGTAAAACCTTTAAACGGAAGCACAGCACAAAGAAGTTCCGTGTTTATTGAAGAGGAAGAAATCATTACAAGTAATAAAAGCGGAGATGGTTTGGATAGGGAAATTCGTCCACTAAAAAGTAGAAAATCAAAGGAAGCTATAAACCTTTTGCACTTTACAGTTAATAATCATTGTTTTTATTAAATTAGATTTTATATTTGCCCTCTGTTTTGGGATTCTCAAAATGAGATGTTTTAACTGATATTGTGATTTTCATTGTGGTTTTTAACAGGAATCATTATTCACAAAGACAAAAACCTCTTGAATCCCTTACAGGCGATGATATTCCTCCTTAGCTCAGTTGGTTAGAGCATCTGACTGTTAATCAGAGGGTCCTTGGTTCGAGCCCAAGAGGAGGA
>ENA-OUOG01000198-OUOG01000198.1-marine-metagenome-genome-assembly--contig:-NODE-198-length-77650-cov-9.723654_pt1 | contig 77650 bp, 108 predicted proteins | sample MGYA00248635_ERZ508505 | MGnify/ENA primary metagenome ERZ508505 (study PRJEB26176, sample SAMN06267871) | marine metagenome | isolation source: Saanich Inlet, British Columbia, Canada | place: Pacific... | reverse complement strand
TAAGTTTGGTATGAGTGGTAACTTTATGAAACTATAAATTAAAATATATTTATTGAAACACAAAACCCCTCGATTGAGGGGTTTTTTTATTTAGAGTCCTGTGTGGATAACGTTTCCATATTATTAACCACACAACGTTTCTTTTAAATCAGTATTTTTTATTAATTTTCTAATTATTGTAAAATACCATAGTGTCACTAATAACCAATATCTTTTCCATGTTAAAAATTATAATTAAAAATCTTACAATCAGGATTTAGATTCTTTAAGTTAGGAAATGTCACATCCCCAATCTGATTGTCATTTATGTGTGAAATATGTAACTCTGTAAACAGGTGGGAAAACTTCTCGTACGTTTTCTTTCCACCAATACACCACTCAGCTTCTTCATAGTGATGTGTTGAACTGTCTCTACGGTCCACTCTTATTAGTGTTCTGTTTGGTAGTGGAGGTAAACCCTCCGCAGTTCTATACCCTACTAATAATGTGGAGTATTTTGTCATCTTTTTAAAGTGTTTTAAATCTTCTGAGTTGTACCATAATAGTTGGTCACCTTTTCCGATAAATCCAAGGTTGTTAACCGCAACGATTGCCTTCATATATTTTCTTTTATTTATAACTTCTTTTATAGTTACTCAGGACTAAAACATCCGTTTTCTTTCATAACACCGTCCTTAACTAATTGAAGTTTTAAATTACTTAACTTAAGAACGAATGAATCTTTATCTTTATTTAAGTGGTAACTATACATCATCAAACATTCAAATTGTTTTTCAATGTCATCTTCTTTGAGTGTTCTCTCAATTATTTCTATCGCCTCATCGACGCAATCATTATCAACCATATCATAAAGAATGGGTTTTAAATCAATCATTTCATTTTCGGAAATATGTATAGTAGTACTATTCATCTTTCAAAAATACAAAAAATAATTTAATAGACAACTATATTTATAACTATAAATCACTTAATATGGAAACGATAAAAAAATTATTGAGTCAATTGGTCTTCAACCCAAAAAGTATAAGTTTTGACGTTACACCATCAGAAAAAATGCGTAAAGGTATTCCTGATGAAATTACAAAAGATTGGTTCGACCTAACTATTTATGTTGACTCTGAAAAATATCATAAATTCAACGACAAATATAACGAACAGTACTACAATTCATTTTCATATCTTGATGACCGTATACATCCGGCATTAGACTACATTCAAAAGTCAAGTGATTTAAGAAACATCGAATATAAACACATCAATACGGATTTTATTTTTAATGAACTTAAAAATAAATTAGACGATAAGATGAGAGATTATCTTTTAAAAGCATCTAAAGAAACCAACAGCGAATACAAAGGAGAAGTTGAGATATTCTTTGATAAATTTCAACCTTACCCAACTATACTCTTAACTAATGACATGCCAAAAGAATATAGTGACTCATTATGGACTGATGTAGTAGATACCTATAACTTAGAAGATTTCTACATTGCAACTAATGATTATGATGAGGATTAAACTCATTCTTTTTTTTATAGACATCTTACATATCTAACATATCTTTATCTAAAAAGATATTATGGCACATCCAATAGACCACGCAAAATCCTCAGCAAAAAAATGGGGAGGACAACCCGAAGATTATTTACATATACACAAATGGTTCGATGAAAGTAAAGGTTGGCTCGGAACTTCACTTCATCGAGTATTTCGTCACCACTCAGAAGGTATATTTGAGTGTGAAAGAGTATTTGGTGAGTCTTTTACTAACTCAGACGGTAAACAAGTATTTGTAAGATATGTGGGTGAACAACACGTTAAAGAAGACTGCAATAACTACATTCCGTCAGCAAAAGAATGGGTAGACGCCCTTCAATCAGAAAAAAAACCTGTATGGATGATGAGAACAATGAAATTAAACTTTACAGACTAATATTTATTAAATAAAAAATTATGGAACAGAAATATAAAGTATTATTTAACATTTTTAATCAATTTTTAATAAAAAGTGGTTGTGACGAAGCCTCATTTGAAATAGGTGATGTGTTTGATGTGTGGTCAGGCGATAAATTTTATTGTAGAAAAGATTTAAAACCTACAAGAATGATTCCTTTACCTATACCTATGTTAAGGGAAATAAGTGAATATGTTGAACATGCAGTAGAGGATGGAAATACATATTATAGTGATACAGGTGAAGAATTCTACTCTTTTGAATTGGTATTTAAATCTAAAGAAAGACTTGCTGAAGTACATGGTACTTATTCTGTTTATGACACTGAAGATAATCAAGAACAAGTAATTGAAGCTAAAGAAGAGCCAGATGTTTTTGACCCAATATTCGATTATTTAGATGAAGTAGGTGCTGACATACTAGAGGTTAATGTTGACGCTGGCGGAGATAGTGGATGGATTGAAGACGAATCTTATGACGTTAACGGAAAAAAAATAACAGTATCTAAAGAAATGCAAGATGTCGGTTATCGACTTTTAAATGACCACCCAGGTTGGGAAATAAATGAAGGTTCAACCTCTAAATTTATTTGGGACCGTCACAGAAGAATTCTTATTTTTGAATTCGCATATAACGTAGAAACACAAACCACTGAATTAATAAGTAGTGAGAAATATTAATCGTACAGACCTAACTTTTGGTCCATTTCCATAATATTCGTTAACGTAACTTCTCGTTTTGACCTGATTTCTTTTGACATATAATTTAAATATGTTTCAACACCACTGGTTATTGCATCATCATAAGTGTCATAATCAACATATGAAGTACCTAAATGTGTTTCGTTACACAATATGTCATCTTCATCGTTAAAGTCGTTTAAATCAATTACAGAGTAGTAATAAGATAATTCAGGACCTTCTTCTGAATCTCGAAAAGGAAGTGCTGTGATGAAAGTATTACTTTTTCGTAACCAAGAAAGAACATCTTCCATTGATGGGTAGTCTTTTAATACTCTTTCGTTTTGAACTTTAACCACCTCGAATGGGTAGTGACACATTTGTAAAAGTGTGAAAATTTTTTCAGTTATCTTCATTAGTTGATTAATTTTAAACAAACTTACAAATAAAAGATTTTACTGTCAACTACTTTACTATCTTATTTTGAAATTCTTTAGAATTTACTACATTGTAATCTACCATGTCACCTAACGCACCATACTTGTCAGTAATTTTATCAAAATATTCTCTGATAACATCTGAAATCTCGTATCTTATTTCCTCGATGGTACCACTATCTAAATCCACATTACCCTTAAATAAATCACCAATATTATAGGTATTACCATCCGTCATCAACTCAACATAAGACGTTTCACCGTTTATTGAACCATTGATTTCGTAATATATCTCACCATCAGACGAACCATAAGGATGCTCATCAGGATTGTTTATTTCAATATTAAAATCAGTGACAATATAATCAAGGTCATAACCCCCAATATCTATCTTAACAGGTTTACCTATAGTAATTTCCGTTAAAATCTTTTCCCTAACACCTTCAAGACCACCTAAATAATCTACTTTATAATTAAAGATTTTTTTCCTATCATCTCTATTTTTAGGGTCAAGCCCTAAATAATGATATATTGGTGTAGATTTTAACCCTTTATTATCCCAAAAATCATAAAGCAATTTCTGTTTATGGTCCAAATCAGTTAGATTTTCTCCTAACACATTCCTAAGTAGTTTGACTAATTTCATCACATATAAATATATCTAAAATGTTGTTTGCCACTCTTTAAATTCTTTTCGGTCTTCTTTACTAATCCATAGTGGGTGACCCTCTAAACTTTGGTGGTTAATTTCAACCCAATTAGGTATAAGTTCTCTTTGGTGATTCTCCCATATGTGATATGTGAGTTGCTCCATAGACTTTCTAAGGTAAGGTGCACTTTCAGGGAAATCTTCCATAACCATTTGTCTGTATACATCCCACTCATATTTATGACTCTCATTCTTAACGAATGGATTTCTCTCAGAGTACCTTTCAATCGTATTTAAATCTTTATACATGAAAACAACTAACACGTCCTCTAAATAAGGTATAATACGATGTAAATGACCCGATTGTGATGGTCCAAAAGCTACATAACTACTTTTCATATTGTTCTCGTGAAAAGTTATTAAACCGTCTTCACTATAATAATCATCTAAACCCCACGCATATTCACCTCTAATTTCTTTAACATCGAAATCGTGAGCAATAACTTTAGTTGTAATCTTATTTCCAGCACCGTGTGGTCCTGTCACAATAATTTTACTGTACTGACCTATGATTGGTTTTAATTCCTTATAAGAACCTTTTATTTTTGAATCTACCATATTAACTATTTATGTTATGAACAGATATTGATTTATCACCCAAATTTATATACTTAGAAATTACTAGTAACTCTTCCATCAATAATTCATTTAATACTTCATTCGATAATTTAATTTTTTCCTGATGAGTGTCAATATTATAATTAACGCCTACAGAAAAAAAGTTATCAGATATCATAAAAGAATAATATTCAATACGATAAATGACTTCTGAACTTTTAGGTAAGTTAATCTTTATCTTTGGTAGTATTTTCTGAAATAATTCTTTGTAATTGTTCTCCATATAAATTTGGGAATTCGTCTTTTACATCCTTTAATTGTAAAATTATATCATCTTTTTGATTTTTAGTCAAGAAATTATAAAAGTCTATGGTTTGAATATCTCTAAAAACTTTTCGAATAATATTAAGTAGATGACTATAATCTTTACTATATAAATTAATGCCAGTAATTTTCTTTGCTCTACCCCAAAAAAATTTAACTCTTGGTGTAATATCAATCATGTCGGTATCTAAGTCACTACCCTCAAAAATATCTCTAATATAAATGTCATTAACTCTTTTTTCAATAACATAATACCTACTTATAAAATCCATGACATGACTCTCCATTATAATATTCTTTAACTATATGTATTTTACATCATTTGACTTGAAAGTAAATATGCCATCTCGTAACCAGTAAAAGCACCTAATGCCGTTGGTACAGGAAATACTATAAATTTACCTAAACTTGTCACATACTTAGGTCTATTAATAACTTTACCAACATAAAAGTAATAAGTCATATATCCAATAAGAACCATCAAATCCATTTTTTGTGATATAAAAACCACTAATATTGAACCTAAAAACCCATATACAAAATTCTCTAAAACCGCTTGTCTTATTTCACCTGAATCAGTTTCCCTATACTCTTTTTTAATATTTTTTAAACTCATGATTTACATTTTAAATAGTTTTCTCACCTCACCATTACTATATCTAACAATGAGAAATCCCTTTTGGTTTTCTAACGTATTACCTAAATATTTTCCACTCCAATTATATACTTTATATTTTGTATAATACTCAATATTATGTTCTTCAATACCTACTGTAGAATTTACCACGCGGAATGTCCATTGTATTCTTTGTACACCGATTAGTTGTCCGTTTCTGTATTCGGTTATTTCAAACCCAGTTCCATAATTACCCAACGCAGTTGGAGTCCAACTAACACTATCATTTGATACACTCATATTTAATGGGGTATGAACCTGCGGTACGAATGTTCCACTAGCATATCCACTATATAAATCCGATTGGACGACATTAACTGAATCGTTATCAAACTGAGATAGGAAACAGTTAGTAACTCCCCACACTGGCTTCATCGTATTTAAACTATTGTTTTGTAGGTTAATCCATAATGGGTTCTCGGCATATGGTAGTGAATTATTTGGGATATGCCAATAGTCTGCTGAGATTATAAAATCTGAGCTAAATGAATTTGTGGAGTTATTTAACATCCCCCAACAACAGTTCTTATAAATGAATCTGTATTTGTTTGAATCTAAGTTTAAGTAATCACTACCATAATTAATGACATCGAACCCTTGGTGTGAGTTTGTATTAAACTTAGTTAAAGTAATGGTACCTGCTAGAGTGTACCAGCCCATTGAATCCATCTCCCATTGTTCAACATAAATTGTATTTGGGGTAATTCCTTGTGGGTCTGTTATAAGGAATACTCCTACAGATGTTGAGTCTTGTCTCGTCTGAGCTACTGAAACCATTCCACCCATTATATGGGATGCACTTAAGTTAAGTGTTAATAAGAGTGTTAAAATTGTAATTAATCTTTTCATAATTTGTTTTAGTTTAATTTATTTATATTAATTTGATAGGGGTGCTTTAATTGCAGGGTGTGATTGATAGTTTACTAATTTAATATCTGATGGCATATTTGAATATATCCCATCTTGAATTTGAACTTTTGGTAAGGGATAACCTTTTCTTGTTATTTGTTCTTTTGCTTGTTCAATATGATTTGAATATAAATGAGTATCACCTAAGTTACCAATTAATTGGTCAGGAATCATACCCACTTCATCTGCAATCATAGTTAGTAAAAGTCCATAACTTGCAATATTAAACGGAAGTCCAAGAAAAGTATCTACACTTCTTTGATTCCACATTAGTGAGATTGCCCTTTTAGGGGTTAGTGTATAATATTCATCATCAAAGTCAGGTATGTTATTAGGGTCAAAGTATCTTTCCATACCCGTCTCATAATTGTTAGTAAACCATATGTGATATCTTTCCTCAATACTCAATTCTCTTGTATAAACTTGGAATCCGTAATGACAAGGTGGAAGAACCATCTTGTCTAATTCTCCAACGTTCCAAGCATTAACCATTAATCGTCTTGAATCTGGATTTGTTTTAAGGTTGTTGATTAGATTTGCGATTTGGTCTATACCAGGTTTGAGAACTCGTTTAGGTTCTTCTATTGTTGACCACTCACCCCACTTTCTCCATTGTGCACCATAAACAGGACCCAATTCACCCCACGTCTCAGCAAACACATCATCTGTTTTGATTTGGTTAATGAATTCTTCTTGAGTTAAGGATTTGATTTGTCCTGATAAACTAGAAACTGCTGAGTATCTCTTATATGCATCACCATTCCAAATGTTACATCCGTTATCAACTAAGTATTTGATGTTAGTATCTCCTTTTAGAAACCATAACAATTCGGTTACCATAGTTTTGAATGCAAGTTTCTTGGTTGTAAGTGCAGGAAACCCTTCTTGCATATTGTGTCTAATTGTATATCCAAAAATAGAACGGGTTCCTGTTCCAGTTCTATCTTCCTTATCTACTCCATGTTCTAAAATTGTTAGGAGTAATTCTTGGTATTGTTTGTCTAAACTATTCATTATCTTTATTTACTCTTCTATTAATGGTTTCAAATAATTCTCTCTCAATTTCGGTTTGGATATCTTCACCTAAGTTAAAATACCAATCATCAAATCCAAAGCGGTCACAAAGGTTATCCAATAACTCAAGTACTGTCTTTTTAATTTCTACATTTTTCATCCTATTCTTATTTCAATAATCGATTTCTCTCTTAATATCCTTTTCCTTTATTGATTGTCGTTTATCGTACAAGTTTTTACCTTTAGCTAAAACTATTTCAATCTTATATAATCCCCTATCATTTTTGAATACTTTGTAAGGTACTATAGTTAAACCTTTTATTAAATCTTTCTTAAGTTTATTTAGTTCCTTTCTCTTTAAAAGTAATTTCCTATCTCTCAATGGTTCATGGCTGTAAGCAGTTCCATTATCAGTTATATGTATATTCTTAACAAAAAGTTCATCACCAATAAACAAACAAAAAGATTCGCTCATAGTTATCTTTCCATCATTAATAGATTTAACCTCAGAACCCATCAACTGTATACCAGCAACTTCCGTCCTAATAAATTCATATTCAAATTTAACCCTTCTATTGATTATCATAACGCTAAGTTAATCATATTTTTTAATATATGGTACCCAATAAAAGAATTATTACACCTACGAGTAAAACTAAACTTATTACGTCCTTATCCACATTATTTTATAACTTCAACATATGTACCGTTGTACCACCCAAACATAGTCTTACCAAAGTCCTTATCTACCCTAAAATCATCCCAATCAAAATTATTAATCTCAACATACTCTGATTCGTTGGGAAACCTAACTCTGACTTTTAGACTACTCATGAATATACGATATTATCGTCTTACTAATAGGTAATCTTAGTATTGGGACATTCTTATCTATGGACTCTAATCTTTGTCTAACCTCGTAGAACTTAACATCCGTATGGATTGTCATAATGTTAGAATATTCTTGTCTACCCATGAGTTTTGATTCGATAACCATCGTATGGGACTTAGTATTAAATGTAACTTTTATCATAATTTTAATTTTTTTTAAGCATTAAAAAACCTTTCAACTAATAATAGAAGAAAGGTTTTATTTTGTCAATTAAATTTATGAATTACATTCCGATTACTAAGTCTTCGTAATTCAATTTTTCCATACCTTTTAATTCATCCTCAACCTCATCGTACATATAAGCTTTCACAGCGGCAACCACACTCTGTTCAGCTTGGGCTATTTTACTCTCCATCCAATCTTCAATTTGTTCACCATCTTCCATCTGTTCCCACATTTTATAAGCTAACGTGGCAATAGTGAATAATTGTTGTTTAGCCATATATGAACCATCTTTATTTTCATTAAGATTGTTCTTTAATTTCTTTAGTTGATTTTCTGTGATTATAATATTAGCCATAATAGTTGTGTTTACTTATAAATATTAAGGACTTCAATAAAATCATCAATCTTTTTTGAATAATTTATCTTTATTTTTAATATGAATGCAAAAAGGTAAGAAGAAACTTCTTACCTTTTATTGGGACCGACCAGCTTTAGGCTTATCGGACAACTCCACCACCCTATTTAATCTAACAGGGAAATCTATTCATCGTCATTAAAGATATACAATTCAATATTGTCTCTATCATCTAATGTTGTTTTAACATCTTCAGGGTCTCTTTCTTTCTCCATTATACCATTTCTTCTACTATACCAATAACTTCACTAAAAATAAGAACTACACACGCAATTGTCAAATTAAAAGGGATAAACCCATAACCAATAATCCTAACACCCGACTTTATAAAACTAACAATCTTATGTCTTTTTTGGTTTGGCATATCCTTTAGGTAGTCAGGTTTCATTGTAAAATCTTTATTTAATTTACTTGTGTATTTCATTTGTTCATTACGTATCTGTCTATATAAATCAGGATTATGAATACTATTAAACGGATTATTCTCACCCGTCAACTCTTCATAATAGGGGTTTAACTCCCCTGTCTGTGGGTCATATGTTGGAATATCTTTATTCATAATTTTGCTAATTTATTTTCCGTTTTTACTGCCTGATGTATATCGATTAGTTGACTTACATGATAAGATGAACCATCACTCATGTAAAGTATATGTTCACCAAAAATTATTTCAATCTCATCAATTACCTTTATGATTTTAGAACCAATAGGAATTGCATATCCACCAACTTTAAACATTCTTTAATTGTTTTAATTTAATATTAAGTAAGTCTAAGGTGTTTTTATCTTTTACTGTCTTCTTAACTTTATTTGATATTTCACTTATTAAACCTTCAACATATTTAATCTCAGGATTTATCTCCTCCTTAACTTTAGTGTCGTTCGTTTCTTTCTTATTACCGAGAATTCGATTCTTGGAGTATAAATACAGCAAATCAATACCTTTATATCCCAAATAAAAACCTAATAATATTGAAGATGTCTCAATAACCTTACTAGTCTCAACAAATGACATAACCATAATTATAACCAATAAGACTATACCTAATTTAATGATTGACCATATATTATTTATCACTTTATTCATTGATTGTTTCCATTTTAGATTTTTGAATTGCATATTCCGCTAAAGACACTTCTTGTACGTTACCCATCACAATACAGTCCTTTAAAAGCTTATAAGGGATATGAAGAAGAAAATCCTTTCCGTTGAATGTAGATAAATCTTCTTTTAATGATAAACAAGAATGAATCAACTTCAAATATAATTTGAATTGTACATCGTCATTAAACATTTCCTCTTGAAGGATTCCGAACTGTGGGTGTAATATCTTAACTGTTTTCATACTTCAAATATAATGATTTTATTGTTACTATCCAAATTTTTCAACCCATTCTTGATATGTTAGCACTTTTTTATTTACGGGTTTAATTAAATTAATAAACCTTTTTTTAATATTTGTTATAATCTCAGGAATTACTCTTGTTAACTCTAAGGGTATATATTTACGGTCTTCAGTAAAAACCAAAGTAACCTCATCGTATATATCGACACATTCAACAATGTGTTTGGTGTTATCTCTTACATCTATAATTTTATCTCCCTTTTTCATATAACAAATATACTGATTTTTTTTGACTTAACCAAATAAAAAGACCTTAATTAGAAATAGAACAAGGACAATTCCAAGTACCCATCCACCGATTCTTCCAACGATACTAAAGATGTTACTTACACCTTTCAATAGTTGACCTCCAAATGTCAATAATAATCCAATAATTATTAATAATACGATTCCTTCCATAATGTTTTTTTTTAATTTAAACAAATTTAGAAAAAATATTTTGAAGTACCAAATATTAGAGCATAAAAAAACCTCAGTTTATTAAAACTGAGGTTAAGGAAGGTATATATAACGCTGAGACTATACGTTTATGTGACCTGTCTTTCGTGAGATTATCTTTTATCTTCAGTTCCTCACATTGTCCACGATAGTTTCCTACCGTATCAAGTCAGTGTCGGTCATTTGAGTGGACCACTCTTCTCGTTGGATAACTACTCAACTACTACTATGCTCTGTTAAGTCTTGCGAACTCACTAAGGGATGGCCGTCCCACCAGGTATTTCATAATTAATATCGAAAGACTTGCGGTCTGTTCAATAACTCTGTTAGTCTCACGACTCAAAGTTTTAGACACCTTTCGTTATCAACGCCCGAAGAACTTTTGCTTACAATTTTAGTGTTTAGTTAAAATTAGTATCTGTGGAAGAAAGAAAGATGTGCTTCGGGAGAAGTTTAGTTCCTTTTGAGAACAAAATGCTTCACACCTCTCTGTAAGTCTGTCAACTTACGGTTTTTCAGGACTACGTTAGGTTAAGTCTGTTGACTCTTCCCTTGGAAACCCTTAAAACTGGTACCCAGCCCTACAACACCTGACAGGGTGTGTCGAACCGTCACCTGTAACTTTTCCTATTGGTGTCTCCACCTCAACTCTGATATTCCACGGACTCAGAATAATTGTCACCTCTTAGCAGTTGCCCTTAAGGTCACAATCGTAGTTACTTTGTTTAGTTGTCAATCTTACGACTGCGGAAATTCACGAGGTACTAATCCCGTTTCAATCCTTTTAGTCCCATTACTGGGGTTATCTAACGACGCTAAACCGCCGATGTGTGTCTACTAACTTTTTAATTCGAAAGGGGTTAATTTTCTCAGGTTTTCACAAACTCTTTTAAGTTTCGTAGAACACTACATTAATAATTTCAAAGAACATTAAAGTTTCTCAACTTTTATTCTTAGACAAATGTAAAACAATGTTTTTAATTTGTCAAATACTTTCTAAAAAAAAATTCTGATTTTAGTCAGTGGGGTAAATAATAAATATTACTATTTTTCTAAAAGTTATACAAAGATACAAAAAAAATTAACTCTGTCAAGTATCTAAGTGGTTTTTTTTTAACTAAGTGGGTTTCCTCCACCATCGAAACTTTCTTTCAAAGCCTCTAATTTGTCATTAGCTGACGCTAATTGGTCCACAAACTTATCCATCTCTTCTAAGTGTTGAGGGTGTTCCCCAATTCCAACTGAAGAGTGAAAGTAAATGTTGAGGGTCGCCAACGCCTCGGCTTTTTCAGCCTCATACTTCTTAATTAAAGCATCGTAAAGTAAATTCATCATTTTAAAATTAAATTTAATAGTTTATTGAATTGTTTTGTCATAGGTTGAGGTAATTCATCTTTCGTAAAGTATCCACATTCCGTGTGTTCATCACCGTCAGTAGCATTCTCCAAGTCAGGATAAATCTCCTCATCCACATCCATAATATAACAGTAAAGTAATCCCTTAACTTTTGAACCGTCTCTATTAGTCCTTTTAATAATCGCACCAAACTGAATATCTCCAAATACAGGTAAGTCAGTCTCTTCAATAAATTCCCTTATAGCTCCTTCTTTAGGGTCTTCATCTTTTTCAACACTACCTGCAGGACAAGACCAATGTCCAGGTAAAGAGGTGTCAGAGTTTCTCTTACACAATAAAACTTTATTGTTACATCTGACTATTATTCCCGCATATCTTTTCATAATTAAGTTTCTGAACTATTTATATATGTTATGAAAGTAATTATAGATAATAATATTTTTAAAGTCAAAGTTTGTTCCACAACAAATTCAATAAAAAAAGGAATGATGGGTAAAAACTTTGACGATACCTTTAATGGTATGTTGTTTTTTTTACCTAAGGGTGAACAATCGTTTTGGATGTATAATTGTATTATACCTTTGGATATTATTATGATTGATGGGAACGAGATTACCGATATCCACCACGACTGTGAACCATGTGATAATATGAATGAATGCAAATCTTATAAAGGATTTGGTAACTATGTCTTAGAAGTACCCGGTGGTTATTGTAAAGAAAATCGCATAAAAAAAGGAGACAATGTCTCCTTCTCTATGATTTAATTTAAGTTAAGTCACTTACTATATCAAATTTTCCTAACTCTTCTAACGAGTTTCGTCTAGCTCTTGTCTTTGGACTACCAGAGTTAACATCTGCAAAATATATCGTAGCTTCATTTGGGTTACTAAAATTCGGTACCCCTTTTTTAGTTAAGAACTTAACTGCCACCTCAGCAGCAACATCATCATCTAACATAACATCAGGGTTACTAACTAAATCTTTACCAACTTCTCGACCGTATTTTTCATAATTAGATTTACCTGTTAATTGGTTAAATCCTCTACCAACATATTTAGAACCATCATCGGTATTATTATTACCAATTCTCCCATTGTAAACAAAATTAAAGAATTTGTCATAATCTCTTTTTAAACTATCTAATTGTGAATCTGACATATTTCTCGTTCTTGAAAATATACTTCTAATTCGACTATTTGATGTGTTTTGATAACCTCTCTCTTTTTTATTTTTAAAGTGAGTCTCTTTACCAATAACTGCTAACATACCAACCTGAGCTATTGGGTCCGTCACACCTAATTCGACCATCTTATCTATGAGTCTTTGAATTCCTCTAGCTGATTGTCCTGAATATTTATGAGTAATCTTACCGTCTAATGAAGTGAAGTTTTTTGAGGGTAAAACATATTTTTTGATATCTTCATCTTTAATATTTTTACTCTCTAACTCTTCTACCATTTTTTCTTTCGTATCAGTATCAAATACAGACTTACCATCGGTAATTTCAATTTCGTTATCTTTTTTAAAATCATTCAATGCTTTCGCAGTTTCAGGACCAAACAACCCATCAACACCATATGAAGGAAGATTATAACCTAACAATTCTAAACCTATTTGAAACGTTTCAACATTTTTTTTAAATGCCATATTTTTAGAGTCAGACTGTTTAATGTCTTTACTAATATTTTTTAAATCTTCTATGAATTTTTCACTATTAGTACTTACCAACTCAGCCTTTTCTGATTGCTCATTTAATCCTTTAGATTCTGCAATTTTTTCTTTAAGTTTTCTAACAAATTCATTTTGAATCATCTTTGTAAATTTAACATATGGCGAATCACCTCTATCTTTACTATATGAATATTTACCTTGAGGTGGTCTCTTACTTCTACCGAAGTAATTAAGTGCAGAAATATTTGTAATACACTTATGACCTCCTGAGTTAGCTTGAATCATTTCCCAAGCAGGAACACCTAATTTATCTAATACTGACCACTCGTCATCAGTTAAATCTTTCGATGGTGTGTCCATTATTTCTTTTAATTTTTCTATGTATTTTTCACCACCTTCCATAGAACGAACTTTATCACCATAAAACGCCTCTAAATCTGCATTTGTAAAACCTACTGACTCTTCACTAAAACCTTTGTTACCTTCAGATATCCACTTAATTGTTGATAAAGGAATAATCTTCTCTTCTAATTGACTTTTCCACTTAGATAATACTTCTTGAGCGATTTCACCTAAATTAACACCTTTAAGTTCTCTCTCACCCTTGAATGGATTACAAGACGCTTGAACCAATCCCATTGGCCAAGCAATTACTAAGAAATCAGCGTCAGGGTTATTTTTAAATGGTGTATATCTATCGTATGAACCTGGTTTAAACATAGACCCACCACCATATTGAACTATGATATTGCCATCAACACGAACCTTGTCACTATCTTTTTGTTTACTAATATAATCTTTTTGATTTAACTCCATTTCTTCAGGAAGAGCATATCCTTTTTCGGATGCAATTCTATTAATATTTTGAAAAATATTCATCAGTGATGGTGTTGAAGTCATTACCAAATCCTCTAAAAATCCAGGTTTGTTCTTATAAGCTAATAATAGTTTATTCGTTGCCAACCCTAAGGCCATTTTGTTCTTTTGTAATGATTTATCCTTTTGTAACCTAAATATAAAATTCATAATATCCTGAGGTTCTAAACCATACTTCGCAAAGTCAGCAGAATCTACTGTCGATATTAATGTGATATCATCAGACGGAAATATTTCCTTTGGTGACATTATTTGTGAAAGTGTTGCAACATTTGAACGTGATGGTCTAAATGATGTTGCAGTGTCTCCCTCAACACCCGTTTGACTATCGTGATGGTCTGTATGTACAACAAACATTGGTTTACCGTGAGCAAAGTCAACCAACACCGGCATCGTATCACCTTCAGCGTCTTGTTTCTTAACCGCAAACTCTTTATCACCATATTGAATAATTTCACTATCAACAACCTCGATACCATTATCCTCCAAATAATTCTTCATCGCTAACGCGGTAGTCACCCCATCCAAGTCCTGGTGGAAGTAAATTTTGGCCTTTTTATATCTATCAGCTAACGCTTTAATATTTCTTAGACCCGACTCTTTTAAAACTCTTTTCATATTATATTTCTTTGTAAAATTCGTGGTGACCTATAGTCTTAACCAACTTAAATTTCTTTTTATTTTCCCACCATTTATTACTATCTGTAGCATGTTTTTTATTTACATAATGAGTAGCGTTACCAATATCTGTTGTGGAATCATTTTTTATTATTGATAAGTAATCACCTAATTGACTTTCTTCAACCCCTAATTTTCCGTTATCACATCGAGGATTACCCCCAAACCCTTTATCGTTCCAATACGAAAATTGTTTTGGTCTAAGAGCTTCACCCGCCATTTTAGCCTTTAAAGTTAATTTAGAGTCGCCATTTTTAAGTGCCCTATTTTTTAAAATAGTATAAATGGCTTTCATACCTTCCTCACTTTCACCTCTTGCTTCACCCCATAAAGTTGCCGCAATAATATTTTCGTTTGAATGGTATCTGTTGTATCTATTAGGGTCTTCAATTAATTCAATCGTTTTTTTACCTAAAGCCGAACCGTCAACATCACGAGAACATGATTGGTTAAGATAAAAATTACTGATAGCCTCCGCAGTCCCATCACCATAATAACCCAATAATCCGTCCCATTTTAAATAACCTAATCTTTTAAGTAATTTTTGAACAGTGACAATTCCTGACTTTGGGTTTGAGTTACAGTAACCTTTTTTAATTACCTTACCTTTCTTTAAGTCATCGTAGGTAACTAACTCGTTTTCTTCCACACCCTTAGGACATGGACTTTTTGCTTCTTCCTCATTTAAAGAATATAATTTAAAGATATTTAATCTTTCATTTTCAGATATTACAATTCGTGACATAAAAAGTTTTATTTATAAATATCCTTAATAAGAAAAAACCCTCACTTCGGAGGGTTGTAATTCACTAATGATATTGAACATGCTATGACATTATCAAACCAAGTACGTTTAGGACCTTTTAGTTTACTCTTTTCATATGTTAAAACTTGATTGTCAGTAGTAGTAATAATAACTTTATCTTTACTTAAAATATCAATTCTTTGAATGTTCATCTAACACTATCTCCAATTGTTGTTGACTTATCTGATATTCTTTAACCCTATCTCTGGAAACCTCACAATAGTTTTTACTTATATCTATACCTATCCATGGTCTACCTAACATCTCAGCCGCTAAACATGTAGTTCCTGAACCATTAAACGGGTCCATCACTAAATCTTCTTTATAAGATAAAATCTTAATCGCTCTATACGGGATATCCAATGAGAAAGTTGCTTTAGTTTTTTGTTGAGTGTCAGCAAAATAATTCCATTGCCCAAAAACTAACGACATAAAATCTTTCTTATCTTTATCTTCATACACTAACTTTTTTCTAAACTCACCCTCAATTTTTTCGTTAGGTACCATCTGATACTCCCCTTTCCACTGAGGTGTCCCTTTAACATCTTTCTTATGTTTCTTTTTGTACGCCAATATAACACACTCTTTAGGGTTATAAATGTATGGCGATGACGGACTCATCCAACTTCCCCAAGCAGTTGTCTTACTTCTATGTGGTGAACTTTCTTCTAAATCTACAATACCAAAGAAACCAAATCCAATTTCTTTCATAATCATCCAAAACTCAGCAGAGAAATAAATTCTTCCACCCTTATCCTGTCGGTTGATTTCATATGGAATGTTCAACGCAATACGACCATCGTCTTTCAATACTCTATACGCTTCTCTGAGCCACTCACGTGTGAACTGCCAATATTCGGCAATGTGTTTATCATCATCCCAACTGTCATAATCAATACCCACACCATAAGGAGGACTGGTAACAATTAAGTCCACGTACTTTTCATCCATCTGTGACATTAACTTTCTACTGTCACCATTATGTATTTTATTTTTCTCCATTCTCTTCAATTATTTTTATTCTTCGGTCCAAATAGAATAAGGCTTTTTTCAAGTCTTGTAAAGGCGGATTACCTTCTTTCTTTCCACTTCTAACAATATATTTTAAGACATTGAACAGGTAAGCATCTTGGTCTAAACCTGTCGCCTCAGCAATTTTAATAACCTCATACGGATTTCCCTCACCACCATAATGGTCAGGATGTTTTACTAACTCTTTACTCATTTTTATTTTTTACTTTTTAATACGAAATAATCTTTAGCATGATTACTCTCAACAATAACATCTAAATCAATTAATTTAGTGAGTAATTCTCTTGTTTCATTTTCAGGTAACCCAATGATATATTTAGCAATATAACTAATGTGTACTGGTCTACGAAGTTTACCTTCAATTTTTTTAATTGTTTCTTTATTTACTGACATAATTTTTTTTTTAAGAACTTATTTTCCAACTACTATAAGGTATCATACTATGAGGATGTCTTTCAAAGAAAGTCTCATGTATAAAAGTATATTCATTTTCTTGTTTTTTGTCAAGGTACGCACCCCAAAATGATAAAGTTGAATTTGACAAAATATGCATATCGCACATACTCATCATATGAACCGCAATATAAGGGTCTTCATCTACTAATACAAATTTTTGTTTAGGGTATCCTAATTCTTCTATGAAGTATTTAGCTCTTTCTATGTTATCTGAAAAAACTAAAACTTTATGTCCGTCATCGTACTCATCTAAAATACCTTTAACCCACTCTGGTGGGACGGTGGGTATTTCATGGAAGTCTTGTCTACCACCACCCATTCTTAAATGTAATGAAATACTTTTCTTTAATAATTCGTCATAATGGTAATCAATATATTTAAGAATACTTTCATCAGGTGTAAATAAATCTAAAATGTAATCTCTCTCGTGATGCCAATATAATTTATTAAAGAAATACCCTTGGAATAAGTAAGGTGGTTTAACTTTTTGTTTAAGGTCATAATAAACTCCACTCTCACCAGTATCGATGTCCCAAGCTAAACTTTGGTCAAACCACCACTCAAAAGCGTTGGGTCTACTGTTGAACCAAGGTAATTTAGGGTATACGTCTCCAAATGAGATATGTGGGTCTTTGAGAATATGACCACCCCACGGGTCAAAATGTATATTTCTACCACCTCTATTTAAATGTTCGTTCCAACGTGAACTTTCTGACTGATGTGTGGTCCAATAACCAATTAAAGGGTCGTAACCCATTTCTTTAGAGTAAACCATAAGGGTGGCGGCTTGAAACATCATATTTCCAAGACCACCCATTAATAATACCGATACGGTCTTGTCTGTTATATTAACATCTTTAGGATTCTGTAGACTCATTCTCAAGTATCTTTATTATCTCATCTTTTTTATACCCTTTCATACGTAAAGATAAAAATCTACTTGCCCATTTATCCATCATTAAAGCGTCAGCATCAAATAATTTATCTATCTGATTTTCATCTGTCCGTAAGATACTTTCTTTATTTACTATTCTTTTATTGAAACCCATTTGTGCTCTGAATTTAATTTAACCGATACCACAAACTCCATATTCCATTCTTGTGGTGATATTAATGATAAAAAATATTCACCATTTTGTCTAACATATAAATGGTAAACTTCACCAATAACAGGTTCAAATGAAAAGTTTGAATTATAAATAAGATTATTTAACTTAACCTCATCCACCAAAAAATTATATTCATCAACTAATTCTTGGTACTTAGCTGAGAATGTTTTTTGTACTTTATTAACACCTTTTTTTTTGAACGAACCTACGTCATCTAAAACTATTACGGGTGCAGATACATTTGAACCGTAAGGTAAAATATTGGCATTATAAGTTTCAGTTTCTTCGTCCCATACAATATTATCTGGTTTCTTCACACTCATAAATGTATTGTCTTATTTTTTCACCTAGTATCATATTATTTGGGGTAGATTTTGTTAAATCGTAGATGTGATTAACATCTATTTTTTTGGCATTTTTATTTTCTTTAACTTTTGACATAATTATTCGTTTCTTAATTCACCTATGTTTATTGTTTGAAATATATAATTCATAACTTTTCTTTTAGCTATTGATAATATGGAACCTTCTAACGGAAATTCCTGTTCATATCTTACTCTAAAAATTGGGGTTCTTTGGTCAATGTAATCGTAATAACTTAAGTTGATTTTTTCTCGTTTCGGTAATTGATGATTTTGTTTAATTAAAGATATTAATTCATCAGTATTAGTGACATCGATAACGTCCCCTTCATATATTTTTATAATCTCACACTTATTCTCAGAGCTTGTTTTTTTAATTTTCCTTAAATTAAATTGATAAATATGTAAAATATCTCCATATACTAAATAGAAAAATCCATCACCTGGTTTATTAACCATAATATTGTCACCGTTATAGACCACTTTAATCGTTACATTATCGTATAGTAACGACCATATAGATTTACCAATCAAAAATAACTCACTAAATTTATCACGTGCGTAGTTAGCAATTTTAGATAATTCTTTTTTCTCACTCATAGTCGAAGCTATTTTATTATAACTTAAATCGTCTAATAAAATTTCATCGTCAATGTCTTTCGGTAATCTGTTGAGTGATATATACTCCATATGTTCTTTAACCCTGTTAGTGTTCGCAACATGGAGTGTTAGCTCTTGAAACGCAGGATATAACTTAAAGTCCTCAAACTCTTTATTAACTTTAGAAATATAATCCAACATTACATATTGCTTATGTTCTAAATCTATAGGGTCTTGAATAATCCAATTTGTATCTAATCTCATAATCTTTTAAGTCTACCTTGTTCCCATTCATCATAATTAGGACCAATTCTGTATCTATAATAAGGTTTTTCTTTCGCCCTGTAAAGACTAACTAACCCCGCATCCTTTAAAGAACTAAACATAGTTGACAAATAACCTCCAATTGTTACACGGTTAGGGTCTATCTCTAAAACGTTAATTAAAAAATCATATTTATCTGCTGGTAAATTTTTTTCGTTTCTGTCTTTAACATAATCTAAAAATTTAATATATCGATTTTTAGGGTTCATAGACTCAAATTTATAACTCGAAAATGAATTCATAGGGGTCCAATAAGTTACGTCATCATTACCGATATTAATACCTTCTTTATTCTCAATAATAAACAATTCCAAAACTTTTAATATGAGAAAACTTAGGTTTTTACCATACCTAATCGTTCTTGGATTAAGTTTTAAGTTCTCTGTAAGCTCAATAAACTCGATAACTTCATATACTTTTCTTTTATCATAGACATTACCTTCTCTTGATGGTGATGATGATTTAAAAACGAAATCGTCACCTTCAATACTTAAATTAATTACCCTAACACCGTACTCGGCAATCACTTCTTCATTAGTTGTATTAACAACTTTTAATGGTTTTCCGTAAACAACCCTTTTGAGTTTGCGTATATTACTAGTGATAAAGTTATTAAGATTATTAAATATATCGATAAGTTGTTGGACCATACCTTTATCACCATACCTCACGACATCTTTAATATCTTTCTCTATACTACTAAAACCTTTTAACGTTTTAAGAAATCCTAATAAATTTTTATTCAATCTATCTTGTGCATCATATAAAGACATTAAATCTCTTTCCACATCATAATGAATGGCTAATTTATAGTAATCATTATCATTCTTTAAATTTTTAAATATTAAATAATATAAAGGACCTTTAGACTTATACGACTCAAACATATTATTAGACACAGTTGCAGATGTACACCATTTAGTACCGTGTCCATAGTAACAAGAGGCGTCTTTGGTTAAAGGTTTTACTATTAAAACCTCATTATCTTCATATATCTTTTCAGTACCAGATTTTAATTTGTTTCTTTCTTCACTTTTAGTGTCACCATAAACTTCCAGCGTATCAATAAGGTCCTGAACATTCTTATAATAATTAATATCTTTGTATTGTAAGTTTTTTCTAACTCTATCAAATTTTTCTAACCATTTAATTATACTATCAAAAGAAATAATTGTATTACCAATATCATCAAAGTTTCTTTTCATCACCCAATCCACATATTTGTAGTTGGTTCTTCTATTGAACTCGTGGTCCAAAAACTCTTCAACAATATCACGTAATTCTGAATTTTCAGAAAAACGGTCAAGAATCTTTTCTCTTCTTCCTTCAATTAATATATTCCTCATAATTAATCTATTTTATACACGTAATACCAAGTTCCATTTATCGAAGCCTCATTTTCTGTACCATCATAGGTTCCAAGAGCAGGTCCAGTTCCGTCCATATCGATAGTATCACCAATCATTTCAGAAACGTTTACATACTCACTTAAGTCTAAACCAAGCTCAGATATTAAATCAATAAGATTACCAGACATTCTATCATCTACCAAATTTTCAACCATATCTTCAACCATTTCGTACGTTGGTCCTCCTTGTGGGTCTTCTTTTATCTCCTCAATCTCATTGGTTATTTCATCCATTCTCTCCTCAGCATCTTCTCGGTCATCCTCATCTTCAGTTTCATCATTAAGTATCTCTTCCATGTTATCATATTCCTCCTCCAATTTCTCAATTTGAGATTCTTGCCAATCAGCTAACTCCATTTCACTAGGTTCAAAATAAGATTCCCAACTATCATTTACATCATATTCATACATCTCAGTAAGAAATTCCCTTATACTATCTTCATCAATATAACCACTTATAAAATCAGGGTTCCATCCTTCTAATCCCATATCATCAAATAAAGATTCTTGGTAATCTTTAGCAGCCTCATATGCTTCATCCCAATTACCAACTGCCCATGTCGTACCAGTATCATCATCACCTAACCATTCGAAAGTACTTAATCCATAATGTGAGTAATCACCAGGAATTAAATTATAGATAGATTCATCATTATCTTCATCAACAATAACACCATATTCCTGAATAACTTCAAAAACCGCATTGGCTTTTTCGGCTTCCTCATCATCATTCTCATCTAAATTCCATTCATCATTTTCTTTTCTATCTTCGGCATCCATAAGTTTTCTTACTGCACGTTGTCTCTCCTGTTGTTTTCTAATCCTTTCCCTTTCTAATCTAGCCCTTTCTTTGTCCTTGAAAATCTCAATTTCTCTAGAATAATTATCTACTATATAATCATCAATAATCGATTGTATTTCATCCCATTTAGGTGTACCTAATATCCATTCATTACTAAAAACTTTATCAGGTGCATCAAAAAATGTTTTATTCCCGTCATATTTTTGTAATAAAGCGACTTTATAAAAACGGTCACTAGACTTTGCTGTTTTATCTATGATATAGAATAATTTACCATCGACATTGTAGTTGTCATAATGGGTTGAACCATTTTTAGATGCGGTACACCATTTTGTCCCTGCACCGTAATAACAACTAGCGTTATGATTTTTAGGTGTTATAACTGTGTATCGGTCATCCTCATAAACAACATCCGCTCCGTCAACTTCTTTTACCTTTCGTCTTACTTTATTTTCATGTCTTTCAATTGCCTGAATAATTTCATCAAAACTATCGTATTGGTTGATGTCTTTTTTTTCCAAGTTTTTTTGATACCTAATAAATTCTTCGACCGCTTTTTTTCCTTTTGATAAGTTTTCATCAAAACTTTCGGTTCCAATAGCTTTACCTAAAAACATTAAATATTTTTGGTTTGACGCCAGACTTCTGGACAACATAAAAACTTTCTTTAATTGTTCAGGCGTAAACTTTTCTTTATATTTTTTAAGAAAATCATCTTTTCTTCCTTCGGTTAAAACTTGACTAAGACTCATAATAATATACTTTTATCATAAATATAATTAAAATAGATTTAAGGCGATAAATGACCTGCTATAATATTTATTAATATAAACTTATTTAAAAAATTATCAATCATGGGATGTGGATGTAAAAACAAAAACAAACAAACGACTACTCAAACAGTCAAAACCTCAACAACTAAAGCCGTTCAAGAAGCTATTAATAAAACGGTTGAGAAGTATTACGAAAAAAAGTAATATAGTCGAGGGGGTTAAGTATTTTAAGAAGGTGAGGTAAAACTCACCTTTTTTTATATTTATATAAAACGATTGGTATGAAAGAGAAAATTATTAAACTATTAGAATCTAATAATATTGAAGAGGTAAATAAATTTATCAATTTATATTTTAACGGAGACAGTGTTGAGTTTTTTAACTTATTAGAAAAGTTAGGTATCACTGATGGTGATGACATATATGAAGTATTGTTAGAAGAGATGCCTATGACGTATTTAAAATACAAATACGACTTAAATCCCGATAGTACGGTTAAGTATATTACAGACGAGTTTTTTGGTGATGTGACCGAAAAAAATAGTAGATATATACTAACCTTAAATAACCGTGAAGACCTTTCAATTTTCTTTAAAGACGATGGCGGTAGAGATACAGGGTCTAAGGAACTAGCCAAACTTATTTTTCAAGAAGATTGGTGGGAACCATATTACGATTCATTACAAGATGTTTACGAAGAAGTTGTTACAGAATTGGATGATAAAAACCTATTAACATTAGCAAATACTATAAATGACGAATTATCAGGTGTTAAAATAGAACCTAAAACATCTCTTTTAGAAGACATTGCAGAAGACCAAGGTCACTCTGAATATGTTGAACTATCAGCTGAACTTATTTTAAATACGATATTTGAAGATTCAGAAACTACTAAATTTTTATTAAATGAATTGGATTTTTTTAGTAGTGAACTTTATTCATTATACCATAATGCATATAATACCGCATATGTCGATGAAAAATGGGAAACTGCCACTAACGAAGTTAAATCATTACTATCGATAGATAATATAGGTGAGTGGTCAAGTAAAAAAGTAAAAAATTATAAAGGTGAAGAAAAAACTTTAAATTACTACCACATTGACGTAACAAACTTTATTCCTGAAGTTATTGACGCAGTTTTTAACGACCGATACATGTTTGACGACTACAGAAATCAATTTGAATATTACAATGACTTTGAAGGGTTAGTGAAGGAAGCTATTAGTGAAGATGTCATTGAAGGTGCGTCTATGAGTATACCGTATTACGATTATCCTGACCACCAAAAAGTTGTACAATATCTAAATGATTTATTTCAGGACTATATTTAAGATTTATTCTTAAACTTAGATTCTAATTCGTCTAATTCAGACTCTTTTAAATCTAATATTGTCCCTTGCTCTTTTACCGCTTGGAATAGTAAAGATATCATTTCAGCATACCTTACTTTATAACCGTATTTCTCAGAACCAGTTACCAATTCAGGTACCATCTCTTCCACTTCTTGAGCAATTACACCGATATCTTTTCTACCACCATCTTCTAAGATTTCACCATTAATACCCTCTGTTCTCCAAATAAACTCAACTCCCCTCATTTTAAGTACTCTCTCCAAAGCGTCATTGATAGGTTTAACATCATTTTTTAATCTTCTATCTGAAGGTGACCCTGCCGGACCAATATCTCCTTGGGGTCCTCCACCTCCTTGAGGTCCTTTTGGCCCTTTATTACCTCTTGGTCCTTTAGTACCTGCAGGACCTGTACCTCCATTTTGACCCTTATCTCCTTTTGGACCTTTAAATCCTTTTGGCCCTTTATATCCTTTTGGTCCTTTAGCACCTTGAGAACCCTGACCACCACGAGCCCCTTGAGGACCTCTATCTGAAGATGCCGGTCCTTGAGAACCTTTTGGCCCTTTTGGCCCTTTAAACCCTTTTTCACCTGTAGGTCCTTGAGGACCTTGTAAACCTTTTGGTCCTTTTGGTCCCTTTTCTGTGTTTACATCACCACCTGGCCCACCATCTCCTGCAGGTCCTTGTGGTCCTGTTGATGTTGACTTAAATCCTTTATCTCCTTGAGGTCCTTTGTATCCTTTTGGTCCTTTGTATCCTTTTAAACCTTTATTTCCTTTATCACCCGTAGGTCCCACATCACCTACACTAGTTGATTTATCACCTCTATCACCACCATCACCTTGCCCACCCTTAGGTCCTTGTGGACCTATAGGTCCTCTATCTGAAGATGCTGGACCTGTTGGTCCTCCATCTCCTGGCCCACCTGTACTTGCTTTAGGTCCTCCATCACCATTATCTCCAATACCTATTTTAGAACCCGCATCACCTTGCGGTCCTCTATCTGAAGATGCCGGACCTGTTGGTCCCCCATCTCCTGGTCCGCCTGTACTTGCTTTAGGTCCTGTTGGCCCTCCATCTCCTGAAGAAGCTTGTGACCCATAATCACCTTGAGGACCTCTATCTGAAGATGCTGGCCCTGTTGGTCCTAGTGGTCCGACAACACCTTTAATTCCTTTATAACCTACTTGACCTTTAAACCCTTTAACACCTTTATGTCCTTTATGTCCTTTAACACCTTTATCAGTATTAATATCACCAACAGGTCCTTGACTACCAGGTGCAACATTATTTACCCTAACATCAACTAAATCAGAATTATTACTATAAAATGAACTATCTAAATAAAAACTCTTACCTGTACCAACATTTACCGTTCTCAATAGTGAGTATTCGTTAGCACTATTATCATAAAGATAATAATATACTATACCAAAATTATTATAATACCATATGTAAAACACATCATTAGTATCATAAGTAATAAATGAACCTCTATTAGACCCACTCTCATATATGTATAATGTACTATTGGCAGCAACATAATAAGCAAAATCTATACCCGTATATGATGTCGTTGATGTTGGGTTTTCTGAAATACCCATCATTCTATAAGTGTTAGTATTTCCAGCCTTAAACGATAACTGAATCATTGTATATGGTTCATTAGAATACGCAGACGAATTCCAACCATTACCACCTGTCGTTCTAGTAATTGTATATTTATTACCTAAACCACCCGAAGTATCTGTGGCACTTATTTGAGACGATGGACTACCCGCTAAAGTAAATTTATCAAATATTTCACCTCTAACACCGTCAGGACCTTTTAATCCTTTAATTCCTTTTAAACCTTTATCACCTGTTATACCTTTAACTGTTGATTGAGGACCTGTCGGTCCCTTATCTGAACTCTGAATACCCTTAGGTCCTGTTGGTCCTTCCGGACCATTGGGTCCTTTTACACCCTTATAACCCTTTGGACCCTTATTTCCTGTATCGGCTGATGTTTCACCTTTAAACCCTTTTTCACCTGTCAAACCTTTAGGTCCTGTTGGTCCGTTTGAACCTCCATTACCCTGAGGTCCACGAGGCCCTTTTGAACCTGTCTGACCTTTATCTGTACTCGCAGGTCCTTGTGGACCTGTCGGTCCTTTGTCACCTTTATCTATATTGTTAGGTCCTGTCGGTCCTTGTGGTCCACCATCACCTGTAGGTGATACTCCAATAGTCCCCAATGCACCTTTTTTACCTTTTGGCCCCTTTATACCTTTAATCCCTTTAACTCCTTTGTCAGTGTTGGCATCACCTGTTTGAGCAGTAGGTCCAACCTCACCATTAGCACCTAAAGGACCTTTAAGTGATGACCCTATAAGTCCTCTCGGACCTTTTGTTCCTTTGGGTCCGATAGGTCCTTTTGGTCCTAAAGGACCCTTAAGCGCTGTAGGACCTGCAGGTCCGACTAAACCTTTATCGGCAATAAAACCTTTATCACCTTGTGGACCTATATTACCTCGACTTTGTTTAGGTCCTTTAATACCTTTAAGTCCTTTGATACCTTTAATACCTTTATCTCCCTTATCTGTAGATTGCGAACCTTGAGGTCCTAAATCACCACCAGTGGCTTGTGAACCTATACCACCATTACTACCTTGAGGTCCTAAATCACCTTTTAGACCTTTAACACCTGGACTATTTTGAGGTCCTTTTTCACCATTCGGCCCTGCCGGTCCTTGTGGTCCACCATCACCTGTAGTGAATCTCACACCTTTATCACCTTGTGGCCCTAAAACCCCTTTCACTCCTTTTCTACCTTTAGGTCCTTTTGTCCCTTTGGCACCTTTAATACCTTTATCTGACGATTGAGGTCCTTTATTACCTTGCGGTCCTAAATCTGATATATCACCATCAGACCCTAACACTCCTTTAATTTGTTTAGGTCCTTTATCTCCTTTAATACCTTTTGGTCCTGTAGGTCCTTTATTTCCTTTATCTGTTGATTGAATACCTTTGAATCCGATTGGACCATTAGGTCCGTTAACGGTTTGTATTTGTTTAGGTCCTTTAATACCTTTAGGTCCGACAATACCTTTGGACCCTTTTATACCTTTAGTACCTTTATCTCCCTTTTCAGATATTGAACCTTTTGGACCTTCAGGTCCTTTTTGACCATCTGTGGCTCTTGGACCCTTAAACCCTTTCGGCCCTTTTTCAGCAAACTCTCCTTTAGTACCTTTAAGACCTTTAAGTCCTTTAAGTCCTTTATCTCCTTGGTCACCTAATGTACCTTTCGGACCTTTTAATCCATCAGACACACCGACCCAATCACCGTTAGAGTTTATAACTTCCTTACTTCCAACAGTTAAACTATTACCAACTATATTTACACCTCCAGGTAATTCAACAGGTGTTGTACTATCTTTAATTTTAAAAACTACCGAACCTGAAGAGAATACCAAATCTCCATTCGTATCCATCTCTAACATATATGATGCCACCCCATCAGTAAAAATAATATGTGGGTTAGTATTGTTTGTGGTACCTGTTGGGTATATTGTAATATTGTTAGCCATTAATTAATTTGAGTTTTTAGCCAATTTATTTCTTCTTCTATATCATTAATAAATACTTGATGTCCCTTAATCGATTCAATAATTAAACCATTTAATTTCTGATATTTAATCGCCAAATATCCATCATCTCTACGGTACACAACTTCAGGAAATAATTTTTGAATATCTTGTGCAATCATACCTATTGAATGTAGTCTTTGTCTTTCTTTGAGGAAATTATAACCAACGTACTTTTCGTTCCAATCATATTCAGTAACATTTATTTTTAGTAATGATTCTAACGCATTAGATATTGTTCTAATACCAGTTTTCATTCTTTCATCTGAAGCCTCACAATCACCACAAATTTGAACCACACATGAACCTAAACCAAATATCTCACCTTTCCAATCCCAATGTAATAACGTATTACTTGAGTGGTCAGCATCCCATAATGTTAATAATGTAGGATTATCAAAACATCTAATTTGTTCACCAATATCATCACATCTTTCACATTCCTCAGTGGTATATACATAATCTCCATTTGTTAAAGTTCCTGAATTATTAGAATAAAAAGTAAATTTAGGTGGTGAACCACAAGGTGGAGCTCCGGGGTCACACATCTCACAAGGGAAGTCACGGTTATCTAATGTCGAAGCAATATCATGTTGGAAACATCCTCCACCTGATGGTCCTGCAGGTCCTTTTGGACCTTTTGGACCTTGTGGCCCAACTGAACCCTTAGGTCCTTGTGGTCCCTGACCTCCTGTCCCTGGAACTCCTTTTAAACCTTTATCACCTGTTGCACCTTTAGTCGCTTTTGGCCCTTGTGGACCTTGATTTGCTGAGTCGTTACCTCTAAATCCTTTAGGTGATGATGGACCTGTAGGTCCTTGTGGTCCTTGTGGTCCCTTATATCCTTTATGACCTTTGAATCCTTTTACCGTAGAACCACTTCCTTGACCACCTCGGGAACCTTTATAACCTTTAACTGTTGAATCAGTACCTCTATTACCTTTATTCCCTTTATATCCTTTGTGTCCTTTTAAACCTTTTTGACCTTTTAATCCTTTTAAACCTTTTTCAGTCGAGGTAGGTCCTCTATCACCAGTAACTGACGAACCAGTACCTCTATCACCTTGAGGTCCTGTTGCCCCTATACCAACTTTAGGTCCTTTCGGCCCTTTTTGTCCTTTATCTGTCGAATCTGGACCTTGCACACCTTTATTACCTTTAAGAGTTGATTGAGGACCTAATGGTCCTTTTGACCCTTTATATCCTTTAGGTCCTTTTAGACCCTTAATACCTTTAAATGCTGCCGGCCCACCGTCACCTGTAAGACCTTTATTACCTTTATCCCCTAAAGTCTGCCCTTTCGGACCTTTTGGTCCTTTATATCCTTTAGGTCCTTTTAGACCTTTAATACCTTTAAATGCCGCGGGTCCACCGTCACCGACCAACCCTTTTGGTCCTTTATCACCAGTAGTATCACCCTGAGGTCCTTTTGGCCCTTTTGGTCCTTTCACACCTTTACGTCCCTTTAGACCTTTAGGTCCGTCATCACCTTGTGGACCTTTTGACCCAATAATACCTATAACTGGTGAATCAGTACCTCTAGGTCCTAAATCGCCTTTAGCACCTTTATTTCCTTCAGGTCCTTTTGGTCCAAATTCTGAATTAGGACCTATATCTCCTTGTGTACCAATTTCACCTTTATTACTAGATAACGAACCTTGAGGGCCTCTATCCCCATCGGTTGCTCTTGGACCTACAGGTCCTTTTAAACCTTTAACACCGTCAACTGCTCGATTACCTTTAGGTCCTTTCTCACCTTTATATCCTTTAACCGATGAGTCAACACCTCTAGGTCCTTTCTCACCTTTATATCCTTTAAATCCTGATAGTCCTCTATCACCATCAGTGGCTCTTGGTCCTTTAAACCCTTTTTCACCATTATCACCTGATTGAGGTCCGATTAGACCTTTATCACCTAATAATCCTTTTATACCTTTTATACCTTTTAGACCTTTAACACCTTTCTCTCCCTTAAATCCTTTTTGTCCTTTAATACCTTTAAGTCCTTTTTGACCTTTGGTTCCTGACGGCCCTTGAGGTCCTCCATCACCAGTAGTTGTGGTTAAACCTTTATAACCATTAATACCTATATCACCTTTATATCCTTTTTGACCTTTTTTACCTTTAAGTCCTTTATCACCTTTATCACCAACAATACCTTTATCAGATTGCGGACCAACAGGACCTACCGGACCTTCAATACCTATATTACCTTTAAGACCCTTTACACCTTTAATACCTTTAACACCCTTAGGACCTTTTAAACCCTTAATACCTTTATCCGTAGAAATTGGTCCTCTATCACCACCAGGACCTCCGTCCCCGTTTGTACCAATACCACCTTTAGGTGATTCTCCAATACCACCGTTAGGTCCTTTTAAACCTTTTGGACCAACAACACCAACTTCACCTTTAGGTCCTTTTTCATCTCCATTAGGCCCTGTCGGACCCTGTGGACCTGTAGGACCTTTTGGACCTGTAGGTCCAATTTCATTATCACCTATAAGACCTTTATCTCCTTTAAGTCCTTTAATACCTTTAAGACCTTTAGTTCCTTTTTCATCCCCGTTTACACCTTTAAAACCTTTATCTCCTGTAGGTCCTTGTATTCTTAGGAATGAAGTTAATGCCCTGTCCACCTCAGATTGTGTAAAATCTGCAACTGTTGGGTCAACATCGAAACCAAAATGTTTAAGACCTGCACCTTTTTTATATGCAGTATCTAGTGATATGTAATACGATTCACTCGTTAATCCACTATAGGCGTTTTTAGTGTTTAATGCGGAAAGATTTAAATTATCTGGACCTACACTTGTAATTTCATCACCATATTTGTTTAAAAACTCATTACCCGATATAACTTCACCTTCAACTGCAGCAACTGAGTGTTGTACAAAAGGGTAGGTTGAAAGAGCCCTACTAGTGTTAACTACAGGATAAATTATACCTTGAGCGTTACCACCTCTGTTTTTTCTTATATCTTGGTAAACTTGGATATAGGAACCATAATCATGTAAAAATCTATTAGTGTATTCATAACCAGCATTAGTTTCCCAATTATTCCCTTCTAATTTAAAAGGATTAGTTAACATATCTGCTTGAGTTTGTTGTCCCGTATAAAAACCTACAATACCATCAGACTCATCAGAAACAATAACCACAATATAATTTGTATCGTCACCACTATACGTACCCTGACCTGATGTAACATTATTATTAAGTAAACTGTGGTCAAATGGTACACCTTCAGAAATACCTTCAACGGCACCCGTATCTAAATTTAAACCTCGATTAATTCGTCTATAAATTGTAGTACCATCATTAAATTGACTGTCTTTAGGTACACAATTCCCACCAACATTAGATTTACACCAACGTGAGTCATATGTCGAATCTACAACATCATTAAACTCATTAATTTGAGTTCCATCTGATAAACTACCACCATTAAGTGAACCTAAATAAGGGTAAGAAGCCCACCACAACCAGTTTTCACCATTGTTCGAATTTTGACCAATAACACCTTCGTAAAGTTCATTAACATCATTATTACTTTTAGCATTATTAAACCAAGACCTAATACTTTGTGACGCCTCTTTGGCTTTATCTTCAGGCATTGACGTTGCATCGTAAAAAACATACACGTTTAACAACGCGGTTCTACCTAAAAATCCTTGGGGTCCCTTAATACCTACCTCACCTTTAGGTCCGGCTTCACCTTTGTTATCACCTGAAGTCCCTTTTGGACCTTTATCAGCAATAGAACCTATAGGACCTTTTATTGAAACACCTAACTCACCTTTCGGACCTTTAAAACCTTTCGGACCTACTAATCCAACATCACCTTTAGGTCCCTTTTCCGCAGTTGGACCTGTTGGTCCAACCTCACCTTTAGGTGCTATTAAACCCTTCTCACCTGACTGACCTTTTATACCTTGAGTGGCTTTAGTTCCTTTTCTACCTTTAAGACCTTTAAGACCTTTATCTCCCGGCTCTCCTTTATCTGTAGATACAGCACCTTTATTTCCTCTAACTCCCTTATCCCCTTTAATACCTTGAGTATTTTTAGGTCCTCCATCACCTTTAGGTCCTCTATCACCACCAGAACCTGTAGGTCCTTTAACACTAAGTGAATATCCTTTCCAATTACCTATATCATCAATTAACTCACTTCCATCACTTTTTAAAACAGAAACTGAAGGATTAAATTTAACTGTCGAACGAATTCCTGAGTCTATACGAATTTCGTCACCATTACTAATTCCACTAAATACTACATCACCACCGTTAATAATAACGGCATTAGACGATGAAGTGTTACCAGTAAAATTAATAGTACCTCCTGTTGGTTTTATATTGATATTCTTACCCATTTAATACCTTAGATTTTAATATGTTAATTCTCTCTTTTATATTAGTTATTCGAGTATGTTGTTCTTGTATTGCACCAATACCAACCGCTACTAGTTTACCGTATTCAAGTCTTAAGTAACCCTCCTCACTTGTAAATACTACGTCAGGAATAACTTTTTCAATTTCTTGAGCAATAAATCCAATGTCTTCACCTTCAAGACCACCAAATTTAGTCGACCCACCTTTCCATGTGAATCTTACCCCGTCAATTAATTTTAACTTAGATAAGTTACCTTTTAAAGACTTAATATTATCTTTTAATCTTTCATCAGACGCAGGTCCTTGAGGTCCTTTTGGCCCTTTTGGTCCTGTACCACCTGTAGGCCCTTTAAATCCTGTAGGTCCTGAAAAACCAGGAGCTCCTAAAGCCCCTCTATTACCTTTATCGGCTGTTGGTCCACCAGGTCCTGTAGGTCCCTGGTCACTACTCTCATCTCCATTATCCGCTAATTTTCCCTTATAACCTTTTGGACCCTTAAATCCTTTTACGGTAGAAATAGTACCTCTACTACCTAATGGTCCTCTATCTGAAGATGACGGACCGTTAGCACCATTCGAACCTTGTGGTCCTCTATCAGTATTAGCTTGACCAGCAGGTCCTGCTGCTGCTGAAGTTCCTCCTCTTGCACCTTGACTACCTCTTCCCGGTTGACCACCTTGAGGTCCTCTTGGACCTTTTGGTCCTTTTGGTCCTTTATCTGTAGATGCAGGACCAGTATTACCTTTTATTCCTTTATCTCCTATACTATTAACCGCACCTTTATTTCCTTGATTACCTTTATAACCTTTCGGTCCTTGACCACCAATCGGTCCTTTAACTGTACCTATGAGACCTTTAAATCCTTTTACGGTAGAATCTGTACCTCTAGGTCCTACTAAACCTTGGGGTCCTCTATTACCTTTCGGACCTTTAGGTCCCTTAACACCTTGATTACCTTTTTCATTATTTGCAGGCCCAATAAATCCTTTTACGGTAGAGTTATTACCTCTACTACCTCCAGAACCTTGAGGTCCTCTATTACCTTTCGGACCTTTAGGTCCTTTTGGGCCTTTAATCCCTTTAGTACTATTTGCATTACCTTTAAATCCTTTTACGGTAGAAGTGGCTCCTTGATAACCCATATTACCTTCAGGTCCTAATTCACCTTTTGGACCTTTTAAACCTTTATCACCTGTAGGTCCTACATCGTTAGAAGAATCACCTAGTTGACCTTTTTGACCTTTAAGACCTTTCGTCCCTTTTTGACCTGATAATCCTTTTACTCCTTTATATCCTTTAGGTCCCTTTAATCCTTTTTCTCCCTTATCGTTAGATGCTGGACCTTCAGGTCCTTTTAAACCTTTTTCAGCACCTTTAAGACCTTTAAGACCTTTCGGCCCTTTTTGACCTTTATCTGTAGATTGAGGACCTTTAAGTCCTTTTATACCTTCATCACCACGGTCGGTAGAAGTATCACCAACACTACCTTTAGAGGCTTGGTTACCTTGAGGACCTTTTGGCCCTTTTAACCCTTTATCTGTAGAACCATTTCCTTGTGGACCTCTCTGACCTTTAAGTCCTTTTTCGTTACCTTGAGGTCCTCTCTGACCTTTATCTTCATCGGAACCTCTCACTCCTTGTGTGCCAATAACACCCACAGTAGCTTCACTACCTCTATTACCCGCACCTCCATCAGGTCCTCTAACACCCGTTAATCCTTTTAACCCTTTAGGTCCTTTTTCACCTTTATTATCTGAGGTAGGACCTGTAGGACCTTTAGGTCCGTCAGACGCATCGCTTCCTCTACCACCTGTAGATGCTTGTGAACCTCTTACTTGTTTTTGACCTTTTAATCCTTTTATTCCTTTTAACCCTTTTGGTCCTTTGTCACCAAAATCTGTAGATGTGGTACCTTTATCACCACTACTACCATCAACACCAGTGGCAGTCGCATCGGCTTGTGAACCTTTTAAACCTTTAGGCCCTATAATACCTTTTAACCCTTTAAGTCCTTTATCTCCCTTGTCACCATCATAACCTTTTTCACCTATCGGACCTAAAGGACCATTATCTCCGGAACCTGCAATAAGACCCTTACGACCCTTTAAACCTTTAATACCTTTAAGACCTTTTTGCCCCTTAATACCTTTAGTCCCTTTAAATCCTTTTGGACCCTCTTCCCCTTTATTACCTTTCTGACCTTTAACCCCTTTGGATTGTTTTGGTCCTTGCAACCCATCATCTCCTTGGAGACCTTTAGGTCCTTTATCACCAGTTAATCCTTTGAGACCTTTACTACCTTTATCGGCAACATCTCCAATGTTTGAAACAGGACCTTGTGGCCCTAATAAACCTTTCTGACCCTTAAGTCCTTTAAGTCCTTTAAGTCCTTTCTTACCTTTAAGTCCTTTAAGTCCTTTATCACCTTTATCACCAACAATACCTTTATCAGAATTAACACCTTTTACCCCAACTTCTCCTGTTGTAAAAATATTTCCTTTTAATCCTTTAAGACCCTTAAGACCTTTATTACCTTTCGGTCCTTTATCACCTTTAATACCCTTATCATTCGCTGTTGGACCTCTTTCACCTTCAGGTCCCACATCACCATTAGTATTTAAATCAGAAGGTCCAAGTAAACCATTGGGTCCTCTTTCACCTTTAAGACCTTTAGGACCTACAATACCTATCGGACCTACATTATCGATTGAACCTTTATCTGCACCAGGCCCTAACTCACCTTTAGGTCCTAATATACCTTTAACACCTTTAGGTCCTTTCAACCCTTTAAGACCGACATCACTACCTTTCCAACCACCTCTTTTCTCAATAGTACCGACACCTTTAAATGAAACGTCATTTTCTAACTTAACAGAACCTTTAATATTGAATGATGAATTTACCGAGTCAAATTTCACTAACTCGTCTCCGTTTGTGGAACCCGAAAAAGTAAGCGTACCATCATCAGCAACTATTAATGCAATTTTTGAACCTCCACTATTTTCAAATAGAATGTAAGGACTGGTGCTCCCTGAGGGTTGTGGAACAATTTTAATATTCTTAGCCATATATTGGTTACAAGATTTTAATTATACTATAAATACACATAAAAAAGTTTATTACCTGTTTTATAACCAAATTCTGTTTATGATTTGGTTTTTTTTTCATATAATTCAATCAATAAATATTAGAAACTAATTTTACATGACAAATTATATAGTCGGAACTTATTTTAATGGTGAAGATTTTACCAATCTACTATCAAATAGAGTAATTAAAGAAATTGAAAAAGACACAAAAAATCACACAACCGAAATACAAGTTGTAAATAATAAAAACTTTATTGTGGTTAGAGGTTATACCTCTCACAAATCACCAATCAACTTGTCTCAACTTTTTATAAATTATTATAAGGAATTATTTGGTAAAGAAATGATTTTTAACGTAATAGATTTAATTGAATACAATTCTAACCCTGATAATTCAATAATTTATTTAAGTAAAACATATGTGGTAGACGATAAGTTAAAAACTCTACAATCTAAATCTTTTGACGATTCTTTTAACGGTAAGGATTATAGGTACACAGCAAACACCGATATGTCATTAGTAATTATGGAAGGTGACATATCTAAAGAAGATTTAAAATCTCAGTTTGATGGTTTTGATTTTTATAAATTAAACGATTCAGTGTCAACATACCATTCAAATAATAATTTTGGTAAACACTTAAAAACATCTAAATTATTTGAATTCTACTTCAATTATATTGTTTATAATATTTTTGAGAGGAATCTATGTAAAGACTTAACCGTTGAGTTTTTCACAGACGCAGAATTCAATAAAATTAATTGGGAGAATATTAAATTAGAAGTTAAGTCTAACTCTTTAATGGTAAGTGAAGAATGGTTAAAGTCGATGATACTCGATTTGTTTACGTTTGAACCTGACTTGATTATACAAAAGTGGGACTTAGAGAACTACAATTTTGAAAATGAAATAATCAGAAAAGAAAAACCTATTTGGGAAGTAAAGGATAAAACAGGTGAGATGATACTATTTTAAGTATTCTCTCACCATATTCACCGCTTGAGGTAAATCTTCAAAATCCCTATCAGGTGCCAATAATGTAACGTCAGACGGTTTTTTGGGTCCGTCAAAAGTCATTAACATAAATGCAGGTATATATTCATTATCAGTGGCTTTAACAAATAAGTCATACTCCTTTTCATATCTATGGATATCTCTCTCATTAAAAGATATTTCAGATTCTTTTAACATATCTTTCATATCCGCACAGTGAGGACATCCTTTCATCGTATATAAAATTACTTTTTTCATTTAATTATCATTCTATTATTTATTACAATAGCATCTATATCACTATTATGATATAAATCTAGTGCATCATTTATTGTTTCAACTATGGGTTGACCATTAATATTCAAAGACGTATTTAATACCATTGGTACTCCTGTATATTTTTCAACATTTTTAATCAACTCATAATATCTTGGGTTGTCATCTTTATTTACCGTCTGAACTCTTGCGGTTCTATCAACATGGGTAATTGAAGGAACTAATTCAGGTTTTTTAACAGGACAAGTATATAACATAAAAGGTGATGGTACATCAATTTCGAAATACTCTTTGTAATTTTCTTCCAATACTGAAGGTGCAAAAGGTCTAAACCATTCTCTAAATTTAACTCTTGAATTCATTATATCTTTCATGTTTGGGTCAGAAGGATTAGCGATAAATGAACGATTACCTAAAGCTCTCGGACCAAACTCAGAACGTCCCTGATACCAAGCAACTATTTTAGACTCACTAACCATCTTAGCTATGACATCAACATCGTACTCCTCACCAATGTTAAGGTTTGTTAGGTCATTACCCCCACCATATGCTATTTCACTATTAGTATATTTTTGTTTCTCAACACCATTTAAATGATGGTTTACGTATAATGCAGCACCTGCAGAGAGACCATCGTCACTCGATGCTGGATAAATGAAAATGTTATCAAACTTACTTTCCGTTAAGATTTTATAATTCACATTACAATTTAAAAACGAACCACCAGCTAAACATAAATTACCACCATTATAATCTTTAGTTAATTCATATAAGTCATTGACTACTTTTAATACAACCTTCTCAAAGATATATTGTACGGATGACGCTAAATTCATACCAATCTCTTTGTCAATATCTTTTCTTTCTAATAATGTAAATACTGAACTACCGTCAGGTTTTTTATTAAACATGTCGGAATCTTTTTGTATCCAAGGTCTATAGGTGTGTGGTGGGTTACCTAAAAGTTTAGAACCCATAATGTAATAATATTCAATATCACTTGCACTTATTTTACCACCAGGTTTAATAAATTCTTCCCAATCGTTTATCGCAATATCATTTGGTTTTCCATATGATGATAAACCCATTAATGTACCCGCTTTAACATAACCAGGACCTAATGACATCACATCAGTCATTTTATCATAAAATACACCGATTAAAGTATCTGGAGAACCTAACAATTCTAATCGGTCGTTTTCACCATAATGATATGAACCACTTTTCTGTGAAAACTCACCCGAACCATCCAATGTTAAAATTACAGATTTATCAAAAGGTGATGTGTAGAATGTTGACGCAGCATGTGCAGTTTGGTGGTTTACCAAATACCCTGGTTTAACATATCTACCTTCAATAACAACATTAACATCTATTGATGGATATGTATAACGATGTGTGGTTGGAGGTGTCAGCCAATTATGTTTAAATATATCATAACCGAACGTTGTTTTATTAAACGGTTCACCCTCAAAAGGATACTCATTACCTAATTGGTCACTATAGTAAATTTTAATAAACTCGTTATCTACTGCCCATTCATCATATCCGCCAATCGCTATGAGGTCAACATCATCAAAAGATATCTTAGCAATTGTTAATACATAATCAATCACCTCCCAATCTAAGTAACTCGTTTTCTTTTCCCTATAAACTCTTTCGCAAGAAATTGACGCAACTAATTTACCATCTATTACAATGGAAACCGCTGCGTCATGTCCTAATGTTAACCCTAATATTTTCATCTATAATATAGAATTCGCCAAATCAGTTAGTTGGTTTTCTTGCAGTACACCTACTTTAGTTTCCACAACTTCACCACCGCTAAATGCTTTAATCGTTGGTATTGACCGAACTCCTAATTCTACCGCCATTTCTTTGTCTGATTCAATATCAAACTTATACACTGAAACTTCATGACCCTCTTCTGTAAGTTTTTTACTTACCCTTTCTACTATAGGTCCTAACATACGACAAGGTCCACACCACTCAGCATACATGTCAACGATAAATTTATCTCCACTATTAATTTTTTCCCTTAATTCTTCCGAAGTTAATACTTTCATTTTATATTGTTTTATGTTTTTTTATTGTATTCAAATAGAATATCATACTATCCGTAGTCTCTTCACTCATAATAGCAAAAAACTTATAACTATTCTCATCGACTCTTTTAGTAAAATATAAGTATGAATTACTTTGTTTGAATTTAATCAAACCTTCATTAAATTGAATACTATTACCATTAAAATATTTAACGGACCATAAAAGTATATTATTATTGACAATAGAGTCTAAAGCATCCTTAACATAGAAGTCAGTTTCAATGACTGAAGGGTACTTAATTGTACCCTCCGTCATTTTTAAAACATTATCAGGTATTACATATTCCTGTTTTTTAGGTTTGTTTTCTTCCATTATTCGACTTCTCTTTCAATCGGTTCAGTCTTAATCATATCTTTAACTTCTTCACTAATCTCAACCTCTGAATACATATTGTGTAATGTTTTACTTAGTTCTTCAGCATATTGAATTGACTCAGCAATAATATATGTAATTCGATAAGGGTCTGCGTTAGAAGCTGGTCTACGGTCTTCAACATATCCCTTCCATTCTTTTTCTGTAGATAATGGAACACGGATAGATGCACCTCGGTCTGACACACCCCAACTAAATGTATCAATAGATTGAGTTTCGTGTAAACCTGTTAATCTCATGTCGTTGGATGAACCGTAACATTTAATGTGTTCCAAATGACGGGACTCAAATGATTTAAAAATAGCATCGAAGTATTCTTTACCACCCTCTTCTCTCATTTTTGTGTTTGAGAAATTACAGTGAAGTCCTGAACCATTCCAATCACCAGTAACTGGTTTTGGATGGAATTCAATTTTAAACCCATAGTCCTCAGACATCTGTAACAACATATAACGAGAAATCCATAGGTCATCAGCAGCTTTTAGTTTACCTTTACCAAAAACTTGATATTCCCATTGACCTAACATTACCTCAGCATTGGTACCAGTAACTTCAATTCCTGACATCAAACAGTTTTCCATATGCTGTTCCACAAATTCACGACCGTGAACCTGACCATTACCAACACCACAATAATACATTCCTTGCGGCTCAGGATATCCGTCTTTAGGGAAACCTAACGGTTTTCCATCTTTCATAATGGTATATTCTTGCTCAAAACCAAACCACATACCTTCTTCTTCCTCACCAATTAAATGACGAGTATTTGTCTCATGTGGCGTCCCATCAGGGTTCATAACCTCACATAAAACCAAATAACTATCCATCATACCCTTATTCATTGAGTTCGGATAAAGTCTTACTGGTTTTAAAATACAATCTGAATAATTTCCTTCAGCTTGTTTTGTTGATGAACCATCAAACCCCCACTCTGGGCAATCTTCTAAACTAACACCGTGAAGTTTTTTTCCATTAACTTCATGAATAGGTGCATTCACTACCTTTACTTTACTTCTTAGATTAGGTTCGGGGTAGTAACCGTCTAACCATACATATTCTAATTTAATTTTCATATTAAAAATATCTTTTCGAAAAATATAAGTTTTATTGTAGAATTATAAACAAAAAAAGGGGAGTTACCTCCCCTTATTTATTCTACTTAATCTTTATAGTCGTCAATGGGTTCTCCATCAGTGTCGACTAAATCATGACATAGACGTAACATCTCTTGTTGACGCTCGTAAATAGAATCCATGAAATTCATCTGAGTTTGTTCATACTCCTCATCATCCCAGTCCATATCTACTGTTGGGTCTTCCATCTCATCTTCTTCAACCCAAATACAAGGTGTCCCATCCACGTCTTTTTTGATTACAATCGCACCAATCGGGTCGTAACCTTCATCCTCATACTGAACTTCGATGAATACATCAGGGTCTTTATCTACCAACATATTATAAAGGTGAATAAAGAATTGTTTAGGTGGATACCACGCTGAGGTTAATGTAAAACTACCGTCACCAGTAATGTCTTCCATGTAAGTCCACTTTGAACCCACATTGTCTAATGACCATGAGTTCATAACTCCACCGCCTTCACTAACTTCTACATCATCGTAAAAGGTCTGAGCAAATGTAGTAATCTCACCATCATTCGCCTTGTCCAATAATCCATCAAGATATTTGATGGTCTCTTCGTTTGCATGGACTTCCACCATGCTTTTTAAGTAATTTGCCATTTTTTATATTAATTTATTCTTCTAATTGATAATCAGTACCACCATCTTTGTCTCTTGTGAATTCAAACTCAATGTCCCAATCCCAAAACTCATCCCAAAACTGGTCTTCATCTTCTTTGTAAAGTGCTAACTGTTCATCAGTTAGTTCTGCCGCGTAGAAACGATAATCCGTTTCAATTTTAATTAGTTTTGCCATTTTATTTATTTTTTAACTATCGTCCTTGACCTCGATATTTCTTATTGTAATTTTTCGCGTTTTTACTACGTGAAGTCTTTGTCTTTGCGTGGACACCAGGACGTTTTTTCTTAGTAACTCCGAGTGAGTTAACTGATGATGATTTTAATTTTGCCATTTTATTTTTCTATTTAGTTATTAAATTACTCAGTAAACGTAAAAAACTTTTTTTACATAAACAAGTCAAAACCCAAAAAATCTAAACTATCACAATTATCATTGTTATCCCATTCCGGATATATATTGTTAATTTTGTTTTCATTTTCTTTGAATATTGCATTTCTTTCTATAACTCTACCTGACTTAAATTTTTTCACCATTTTAGGTAAATGTAAAATATCTTTATGATATAACTTTTTAAGCTTAAGGTCTAAAACTTCTAAAGGCATACCGTACCTTGGAGATAAGTCTTTATTGAATTTACCTAAAGACTGTGTCCTTATTATCTCATTTCTTCTAAACCTGTATTCCAATGTTGCCCTATCTTCACTATTACCACTTCCTTGTCTTAAAGAAATAATAACCATATTAGGTCTTTCAACATATGTTCTTACACAATTTGATTGTATTTGTGACTCCTCATTGAAATCTTTACTGGTTAGTAGGACCACGGGATAATAATCAATACCGTCAGGTCCGAATATAGGTTCTTCTATTTTTTCAACTGCTAAATCCCCATAATGTATGGTAATGTCTCCTTTCTTATATGAATTTATGAGTTCAGATAAGTCATAATGTTCGTCATTAAATGATTCACGACAAGTAAATTTCATTTTGAATCGGTGTTCATACTCAGTTTTTAACTTTTCAATCATTTGTAAATGGTCCGCAACTAATGAAAAATTAACTTTATCATTTAAAATATTTACCACCCTGCCTTTATCACCGTTATTTAATTGAAACTTATCGTACATATTTTGAACATTCATTAAATAATTTAAATTCCTACTTATGGGTGTATTTTCATACTGAACTACATCATCTTTTAGCTCATTAAAATAATCAACCCCTAACATTTGATATAGGGTAACTACCTTTTGTAAATCTATATTTTTACCTTGATTGAGTAGTGTTCTGATTTTACGACCCTTTAAATTTAATGTGGACATTATAATTTTAATCAGATTTATCTCTTTTCGGTATACTTTTTTCGGTATCCTAATTCCAGTATATTCATAGTAGTTGTTAGGATATTTAAAACCATTATCACTTAAGTATAACTTATATAATTCCCCATCTAGGTTATTGGACAAACAATCTAAATGGATTCCTGTTTTTTCTTTAATTAAGTCAAAATATACCTTAATTATTTCTTCAGATACTTTATTGGATATTCTATTTTTTTCGGTTATTGTCTCATCACACAATTCCCTAACTTGTCTCCTAATCATTAACCTTAAAGAAGTGAGATAATTACCATCAAATATATTTGACCTAATCTGTCTGCGTATCACTTGTTTATTCTTAGTGATTAAATCACCAAAATAAAAATTTTTAGTTTTTAGGTTATAAGTACAATATGAAATTTGACGCCTCACCCTAAAATAAACACTACCAACTCTTCTATCTTTAGTAATGTGAAAATATTTTAAAGAGATTTTATTATCATACTCTTCAATCACTGTAGTTACTCTCTCTAAACTAACAGACGTTTTACGGTTACCATAATTTTCTAAAAAAGTTTTTTCGTCAGATATATTTTTTGGTGAAGATAATGGTGACCAAATCCCATATTTAGGTATTCTAAAATCAATAGATTGATTAATATCAACACTATCACTATAATAACGTGTTAAATAACTTTTAAATATTTGTTTATAGTGTAACTTTTTACTTTCGGACATTTACTCTTTTTAGGTAAAAATATTAAATAAATCATAAACTATCAAATTATACCACCGTAATAGTTGGTATTTGATAATTGTACCTCGTAACCTCTTAGTTTAATATTTTCACACATCAATACATCCCAATCATTATCAGTATAACCCTTATGATTCTCTTTCAGAGCATTTACCACAAATGGGACAGTGTCGTTATTAATTAGATGTATACCAAAAGTACTATCAACATCCCATACGTTTCTTTCTGAATACAACCTAATAGTTTTTTTCTTTTCAACATCAGAATAATCAAAATTTACCCACTCAGTTCCTTCATGATGTATCATTGGTGTTAAAATATTTTTTAATTCGTGATTTAATATTTGAACTGATTTATTATTTCGGAATATATGGTTTGATTCCATCAGTATTACAACGTCACCTTGGTCATATGTATCAATTAAAAATTTCTTTCTACTATCAATCTTACCCATCTCATGATTGATTATTTCAAAATTCTTATATTCCTTTGAATAATTTTTATTGAAATTAGTCAAGTGATAAACATATTCATTATCACGGTAATAAATTTTTAATGAAATCTTATCCTTTGGGTAACTTAAAAATCTAATGTGGTCAAAAGTTTGTCTAATGTCAGTAACTTTCTCATCTAAGAATAAACCAATAGTTATTTCTTTACTACTGTCATGTTTTGATTTAACAAAAGAAGCTTTTGAATTTGTTTTAATTTCACCAAATAATTTAACATACATGTCGTTGAGAGCTTCTTTAACATACGAACCACCGTTCGCATGAACAATTAACGGATACGTATTGGTCTCTTTATTATATATTTTACCGTCCACAATTTTAATATCATTAACAGCATCTCCCATTGTTTGGAACAAATCTTGCTGGTGGTCCAATTTAATATTTTTACCATCCTCTAACGATTCAAAAAATCTTTCAGTATAATACAACTGGTCATCATAGTCATTACCAACCTCAACCTTATTGATAATTTCACTGATATGGTCACCATAACCAATAAACCCTCCCGAATTTAAAAAACGATAAGGAGACATGGTCATTGGATACTTATCCTTCAAATTCTCGTCAGGCCAACAGGTTTTCTCAGCAGAGAATACAACTGCAGATTTCATTTCTCTAAATTTTTTAACAATGTTTTTTGGACCATCATTAAATAAAACATCATAAGAATCGGTAAACATAATAATATGGTTACCTAAATCAGGATATGTTTTTAAATCTTCTTTTAATAGATTAATCTTCTGAGCGCCTCCAGGTTGTAATAAGACACCGTTTTCTGCAGGTCCACCGGTCCATTCCTGACCCAAACCTAAAATTTTATAAGGAATATTATTTTTGTGACAAGAGTCTTTAAATCTATTTAAAGCTTCATTCTCTTCGGTAGCAACAGTAATAACCATAAATCGGTCAATACCATCATTATAGCTGTTATCTCTAAAATACACGTGTATAATTATTTAATAATTTATTGTACACTAAGAATAGATAATACCTTAAATAAATAAATAATAGATTAATTTAAACAGATTTTGCCAAACTTGGTATCGACAAATATAGTTTTAGGTACATCTTCTTCTTTCTTGTAACCCATTTTATTGATTATTAATACCACATCAATAATTTGTTTTTGAGTTAGTTCAAGATTATCTCCTTTATCAGCGTTTTCAAGTATTTTTTTATATACTTCATCATAGAATTCTTCAGGAGAACCTTTACCTATCAAATTTTCAAGTTCGTTAGGATTGTCATTAAAAAATGTTTTAAATTGTGAAAAGTATATTTGTACATCAACGTTTTGCATGATAAAAAGATTTTTAATTAAAGATAAGTGAAATCGGCAATTACTTCAATAACTTACTTAAATATCTTAATACCTTTTTCGTCAATCATTTGTTGTACCTCTTCAGGAATCTTAATATTTGGGTTACTACCCGCTAACGTAATAACTGCTAAGTTTTTCATCGCATATTCATTACCATTTTTCTTAGCCAACTCTTTAGGTAGTGACTTAATTTTTTTGTTATTCGGTAATGATAGGAACATTAAATTTTCTAAATTTGAAATCTCTTTAGGTAATTCTTCAACGATACCGTCAAGGTGGAGTGCATACATATCATTATATTTACCTATCTCTGCAGGTATTTCTACTGTAAAATCCTCAGGTACTCCATTATTTCCGTAACCACCACCACTGCTCTTAATAAAATCTAAACGACCTAAATTGCTTGGTAAGGTGTCGAAGAAGTCATCAAACCCATATAAACCTATATATTTGGAAGCCGAATCTCTAGGATATTCTACAGTAACTTCTGTACCGTCAGAGCTAGAAAGACCCTTCATAAATTCAGGTTTAAATACTTCTTTAAGTTCTTCGTTCTTATTTAAAAAGTCAATTAAGTTAATTCTACGGTCATTCGCATCCATAAATTGGTCTGATGGAAAGTGGAATTGGTACCTATTAGCTGGAAGACCTGAAGTCTTACCTACCTTTGGCCCACCAGACATGAATTCTTCAGGGTTATTAGGGATAACAACATATAATGGACCTTTATGAATATAGTGATTGAACATAGAACCTCCAGGAGATGAAGTACACCACCCCGATTCTCCCGAACCAGGTTTTTGGTCATTACCACCGTAGAAACATGCGGCATCCTTACCTAATTGACCAGTATCACTAATTCTTACAACCGTCCATTTACTACCTCTAAAGATAACCTCACCACCAGGATGTTCATAAGTCTTAGACGCTTCGGCCTTTTCATCCTTAGTGGCTTTAGTCTTTTCTAAAGAATATGGTAACATCAAATCATTTAGTTTCTCTATAGTTACGTTATTAATATCCCTATCATTAACGTTTTCTAAACTACCTTTAAATCTTTCATATTTTTGAAGGTCTTGAGTTACCTTATAAAGGTCTTCAAAAAATAATCTTAATTTTTCTTCCTTTTCTCTTTTAAATTCTGAAGTTCCATATTGGGCCTGAATATTAGGTTCGATATTTAAAAATTGTTTAAGTATCCATTGAGCGTATTTACCGGCCTTATTAATGTTATCACCATCTCTACGAGTTGTAGGGTCAGCTAAAACAATTTTATCCAACTCTTCTTTAGTCATACGAGCAGGTTTAACTTTATCACCTTTTTTCTTTGGTGTTGTATATGTTTTTTTTAGAATTTCGTAACGACCTTGTTCTAAAACCAATTTTTTAATTATCGAGTTAAATTTCATTTTACTATTCTTTTCCATATAAATATACAGGAACACAAAAAGATTCCATTTTTTTGAACCCCACAAATATAGTAATAATGTTTATATTTCCAAACTTAACTGTGAACTATTGGAAGATTTTCCATTATCTTCAGGTTTATTTTTAACTTCAGTCATCCCTTCGATTTCATAATTCATAATTAAAAGTTCAGTACCCTTAGTTTGTGACTTACCTTTTTTGGCCGCCGCAGCTTTAGCGAAATCTTTCCGTTCCCAAACATATTGGTCTTCAGGAAACCACTCTCTTAATATTTCGAAATCATAATAAGAAAGGGAAAACTTACCCTTAACTTCTTTTAAAATATTTGCTAACCTCTCGTGGTCATCACGGTCAAAATCGTGGTTAGAATAATAATTCTCAGTCTTCCAATAAGGTGGGTCTAAATAAATGTATGTTGTTGGTGAATCATATTTTTTAATAACTTCCTCAAAATCCATATTGTTTACGTGAGTTATTGACACGAACTTTTCAACCCATTTTTCATTTCTTAATTTATCTCTAAATGTAAGATATTTTGATTTATACTTACCTTTTAAATCAATATATGATGACGTTTCAGGTTTACTACCACTAAATACCTGTGTTAAAACATAAGCATACTTAGCCGCCACTTTATAATCAGGTACTCTTACTCTGAATTTATGGTCAAATATTTCTTTTTGAAACGTATTAAACAATTCTTTATATTCTGGTGGAGTTGGGAAAACTCCTTTCTCTTGACAAGGTATTGCCTCTATTTCCTTTAAAAGTTCTTTAGGGTTCTTCAAACATGAAAATAGATTGTAATTTAGTGGATTGAAATCGTTATAAACAATTCTCTTTAACTTTGGGAACTTTTCCATATCCATATTATAAAAACACCAAAACATTCCTCCGAATGTTTCAACATACGTCTCCATATCCTGAGGATAATAATCCACAATCCATTTTCCTATTTTACTTTTTCCTCCGATGTAACTTAACATATTCTAATTTTTTTATTTAAGTATAGTAAAAAAAATCTAAAAAGGCAAATCCTAATGTTAAGTTTTTTGTGGTTTTATCCTTTTTGCTCGATTTTTAAATATTTATTGTTAACTTAATGTTAATAAATCATTAAAACAATGTTACTATGAAAAATTTTATCATAATCTTAATGTTATTACTGAGTACATCATTATTCTCGCAAACTATGGAAATTAGTGACTATAATAATGACGGAATATTAGAATTCTTGAAATACTCAGACGATGGTGTCCTTATTGAAAAAGGTTCACTCCTAAATCAAAAGTATCACGGTATTATAACCACATATTACTCAAATGGTGATGTAAAATCTATTTCAAAATTTAACGAGGGAGTTAAAGACGGTAAATGGAAAATATATAACCCTGAAGGTTATTTGACCCATGAAATCGTTTATGAAGATAATAGACGAATTCAAGCGTCAATAACCAGGTACTTCGACTAATAACTTTAAAAAACCCCGTATTTTAATATGGGGTTTTTTTATATTACAATTTACTCATCACCTATTTTTATTATGTTTTATAAAAACAATAATAAAAAATACTAAGAAATATTAATTATGTCAAAAGAATTTAAGGTAGAGTCTGTAAATGTCGACACCGAAAAAAAAAGTTGTAAATCCTGTGAGAAGGGATTAAACTCAGGCCAAAAATGGACAATAGTGTTAGGTCTATATATGTTGGGTTCATCAATATATGGTACCGTAGAATTGTTTAAAAGTTTAATTTCCCTCTTCTAAAAAAGATTTTAATTTTTCCCTATCTTCACTAGTTAGTTGGCGATTAACCACATTAACTTTTATATAAAAGTTTCCTATACCTTTATTAGTTACAAACCCTTTAGATTTTATTCTAAGGGGTTTTTCACTATTTAAAGTATCCGGTATTGATATTTCTAAATCACCATCAGGATGCTTAATTTGTACATTACTATTAACAATCAAATCCACAGGACTGATATGTAAATAATATATCAAATCATTACCCATCTTCTCAAAATTAGTCTTACTAAGACTAATCTGTAGTAATAAATCCCCCTGTAATCCATTTATAAAATCTCCTTTACCTGAAACTCTCAAAAAATCACCACTGTCAACACCTTTGGGTATATTGATTCTAACGGTATTAAACTTGTCAATAGAACCTTCACCACTACAACTTAAACATGGGTCGATAACGATGTGTCCTTTACCTCTACAAGAATGACACTGTGTCTCAACTACTTGAGTGAAAAATCCCGTACCTACTTGTTGTTGTAATACTCCGTGACCGTTACACGTTCCACATAAATTCTTTTTACCTCCTGTACCTGTACACACCTCACAAGAAATTTTAGACTTGTATGTAATCTCTTTTTCAACACCCTTGTACGACTCTTCAGGTGATAAATCGACCTTAACTATTTTATCTTTGGCTTTAGGTTTTGACCTTTGTCTCTTTTGATTCATCATATCATTGAACATATCAAAAGGGTTACCTCCCCTACCAAATGGATTAGGGTTATCGTATTGTTTTCGTTTATTTTCGTTACTTAACGTATCATAAGCTTCAACAACTTCTTTAAACTTATCTTCACCTTCAGGGTTTACATCTGGATGAAATTGTTTACTTAATTTTCTATATGCTTTTTTAATTTCGTCTTGATTGGCGTTTTTATTAACACCTAAAATTTTGTAATAATCTTTCATGGATAACTATATAATTGTATTATTTAAGAATAAGAAAAAGAAACGAATAATCAAAGGTTATGCGTCAGAGAAACGTGCTCGTGAAAAATTTAAATCATTAATAAAGGAAAACGAAGTTGAATTTGAAGTTAAGTATGAAAATGCCGATTACTCCAATTATGAAATTGCTTTATTAAGTAATCAAGAAAATTATCAGATACCTTTATTTAAAGAAGATGAATTTGGGAGAAATGAAGAAGTGTTTATGTCTTCCGATACTGACTATAGTATCAAAGATATTAAACCTTATCGTATTGAAGAGAAGATATTTGATTGGAAAACAAATGAAAGGATATCTTTTAAAACTTTAATAAAAAAATATTGCATTAAAAAAGAAATGAAAAGTATTTCAACTTTACATAATAAATTGGTAATACAGATTAATGAAAATTTCTTTTTATTTAGTTTAAAAAATGTTGATGACTCACACAGATTATTAGAACTGATGGAACAACATTTTAGAGATAACTCCAGAAATGATGCAATATTTGTTAAGGATATTTCAACTACTCAAAGAAAGTGGATGTATGATTTATTGGTAAAAAAAGGGTTTGACAAACAAAAATTGTATCGTCAAACCACTACTTTTTCAAAACGAAAGTAAATTTTATATTCGATATATCAATAACTATCTCTTCTAAGTTACGATATACATCACCAAATGATGATATTACATTTCGATATTCTTTTTCTTCTAACTCAACAATAACCTTTACATCACCTTTAGATAAACAGGTACCATCGATAATCTCAGTAACTTCGGCTAACTTTTCTAAGTCATCCCTAAAACTCTTTTTATTCTTTCCCATAACGTATATTTTTTTATAACTAATGGAGTATTTTTGATATCTTCCTTACTAAAGTTTTTAATATCAACAATAAAAGAGTTTTTAGTCGTTTCAATCTCTTTCCGAGCTCTCTTTTTCTCGCTTTTCAGTAATATCAGCTCTTTCTCTATCTCCTGATTCTGATTCATCTTCTTTTCCATTTGAATTAATTATACTAGAAATTTCGTCAACGTCAAACTTTAACCCTTTTAAATCCTCTAACTTTTGTTTTTCAAATATATTTTTTAGTTCTTGAACCTTAGACCTAAAAAGTCTATCTTTTTCTTCCCTTTCTCTATTAGTTTTAATAATTGAATCTACAAAATCTTCTATATTGTTAATTTTGTCCTCATCTAAAGGACTAACAAACGATAATAATACTTTATCTCCTTCAGAAGCTCCTTTAATAACTTCAATGTCTTTGTATCTTGATTTGGTAATCAACCAAGTATCTGAGAAAATCATGTCAAAACTAACGTGATTTTTCAGTATTCTAACACTCTTTAAGTAAGGTTGAACTTTATCTATAAAATTAAAATATGTCATATTGCGTAAATTAAAAATGTAATTATGTACGATAAACAAAACCCATAATAGATTAACTCATTCCGTCCAATCTCCATTTTACGTGGAGTATTGGACAGAAGAGCAGTAAAAAAATTAATACCCACCCTAATCAACGATAATATTGTAAAGAATAAGGTAAAAGTCGTAATATATGCCATTAATGATTCTAACATATTACTTGTTTTTTTCCTCTAAAATTTCTTTTCTTAAATCTTGAAGAAGACTCTTTAGTTCTTGAGCTGATTTTCTCGCTCTTACACCTGCAGATTTATTACCATCGTAAAATTTTGTGGTATCAACTGAAAGTGTTTCTACTAGTCCTTTAATAGTTTCTAATGTTTCCATTTTTTTAATATCTTATTTTAGTTTATTTTTATAAAACTTAATTTTATCTTGCTCTTTGTAAATAGAAAAGGGAAAAATTAAATATGAAGAGAACGTTCTAATGTCTTATATAGGTCAGTAAACATTTCTAAATCTGATTTTGATAACGCTCGTTTTCTATTGAAAAGTTGAATGAAAAAATCTTCCATAGCTTCTTTTACTCCTTCGTCTTGTTGGTCATAAAAAACCTCAAAATAAAAAGATTCAAAGTATTCTTGGTCATCGAAACTAAATTTAAAGTTAATATTTTCTTTACTGAACCCTTCAAGGGTTTTATCCCAACACCATTTGAAATGTGACAATTTATCTTCGTGAGTAAAACCAATCTTAGTCTCTCTGTAATCTCCGTGACTATCACCTAAGTAAGTCTTTCTCACTAAATAATAAAGTGAAAAGGAAAAGTCCTCAAACAAATCACTAAGTTCGGGTATAATGTTATTCGCCTGATTCCAAGTTTCAATATCTTCTGGATTCATAGGTTTCGATAGCCATTTAAAAAATTGGTCCATACTATACTTCTTCATATGAAAAATATAGTATGGACCAAAAAATTATAAAGTTTTATTTCTTATTGTGTTTTGTAGTTATGTGAAAAAAGATTTTTAATTCTATCAATTTCTTCATTAACAACTTTCTTTTTCTTTTCAGACTTTTTGGATTCAGAAACTTCAATACCTGCCATCCCTTTGTCATGAGTTTTGTTCCCTGAATAATCTGTAACAGGTTGAGGTGATTTATTGTAAGATTGTTTTTTAAGTTTAGCTAAAACATTCTTATCTTTTCTATCTTTAACTTCATCACCTGTTTTGGTTTTAACCGCATTACCCCACTCAGGATTGTTTCCTGTTTCAGAAGAACCTAATATATTTAAATCTAACCATTCTTCATCGGGTTGGATTTGGTCGTAGTCTAAGTTCTCTTGACCACCTGAACGTGCAATTTGTTTAATGTACTCCTCAACACCATCAGATGCCTTATAAGCCATTTTTTCATTATCACCTAACTCACCATTTCCTTTAGGGAAACTTTCAGGATTAGTTTCAAATTGACCTGCAGAACCGTCTTTAATATAATCTTTCATCTTTTTAGTAACAGACTTAATATAATCTTCATTATCTTTCTTAGATGTCTTCATTGCTGTTTTCTCAGAAGATGTACCTTCAATTTTCTGTTCTTTAACGATTCTCTCTATAAGTTCAATCATTTCATCTTCAGTTAATTGTAGAGTTCTACTATTTGACTCACTCTTAACTTCATCCTCCTCACCTTTTACTGGATATGTCTTACCGTCAACTTCAAAAGAATCTTCACCTTTTTCAATTGCTTCAGCTCTTGCAGCTGAAAAAGCGTTTCCTTCTTCCATTTCTTCTTCAGATAATTCAGGGTCTAAACCATCCTCAGTTTCATTATCTGAATAAACTCCAATTAAATCGTCCTTATCTTCTCTATTTGCCATACGCTCTTCTTTACGTTTTTTGGCTAATTCGTAGTACTCTTCCATCTCATCAATTTCTTGAGAAACAGATTCGGTAATGTTTTTAACTTTAGTATTGACTTCCTCATTAATTACTCTTTCAACAAGTTTTTCAATCATATTTTCAATGTTCTTCATATCAGTATTTTTATTATAAATATATAGTAAGCGTCAATTATTTATTTAACTTATCAATGATTACACCCTTAATAAAGGTCTCATCTAATTTGTATTTTTTAGACACTCGTTTTATCGCCTCTTTTATCATGTTATTTTCAAAGAATTCTAACGCATTAATATCTCCCTGATTACAGTATGGGAATTTTTTACATTTGTCTTTGATTTTAACATATTTACCCCCTTTACCTCCGTACTTTGGGAAATTTTTATCTTTAACTGAACGTAATTTTGAGTATACGTTCTTTGGTGTATCTATTTGTAGTGGGTCTTTGCGTCCTCCTCCGATAGGTGCGTCATAAACACCAACGGAAGACGATGTTGTAGCTTCTTTAGACTCTTCTTTATGTGAACCACCTTCAATTTTTTCTAACTTAATATAGTAATCTAAATCTTCATAAATGTGGTCCATAGCAATTTCAAATGCAACCATCATCTCACTAGTATGTTCCATCTCGACACTAACACCTTTTTCCATCCTATCAATAATAGTCCCGACATCAGTTTTATGGTGTTTTGCCAAATCTTCTAGTGACATACCATCCGCAAGTCCACCCTCAATCTTTTCTTCTTTTATTTTTCTTTTCTGAGGTTTACCAAAAAGAGGTGCGGAGTAACCACCTGCCGAACCAGCACCTGTAGCTTCTTTAGATTCCTCTTTTGATATATTTTTTTCTTCGTCCTCAATATCTTTGGCTATCTTTGTAAGAATTTTAGTAATAACATCACTATTTAACCCATCGGTCTCACCTATTTGTGGAGACCAACCCTTTTCACCGTCTTCCTGAACTTCTTTTTTTAACTTATTAGATGTTGACATAAAGTCAGTAACCGAATCAACATCCCCATGTTTAGCATAATTATCAGCCATTGCAGATGTCATTTCTTTACCAATTGCAGATTTAAATTGTTGTGATACGTTACTCATTATTTTACATTTTTTAATGTTGGTTCCCAAAAACTTCTTCTGGTCCACATAATTTTATAGAATTCCTTCATTACTTTAGCGACAATCTCACTCACGTCTTTAGTGATTTTACCTCTACGAATTTCATCTTGAATTTTATCAATTATTTTCTTCTCGAATTGATTGATTGTATTTGAATTAAGAAAATCTTTGATTTCCTTTCTAATCATAACTTCAATGTCGTTTTTGTCTGCTTGTGTTAGTGCCATAATAATAAATATTAGAAAAGTTTATAACCTACACTTACCCCAATCCCCCATGTAGGTTGGAAAGTTCCGTTTATTTGGTATAGACCATATGAAGGACCCACCATAACTCCAAATCCTCTTCTGTTTTTCGGATTACTTGGTGAAGGTATTGTCACTGGTTCCACATCCATAAAATCTACACCATTAACAAATGGTATACTTAATATGTTTGAGGGTATTGGTTCTCCGTTAATATCTCTTGGTTGAACCATTATTCTAGTATTACCGTTTTCAAGTTCTACTTGTGATAAACCTAAACTGAAATTTAGATTGTATTGTAATCTAGATACTTTATCTTCACCAAACTTATCAACAAAACTTATCTTTAACTTATCATTATCAGGTGATAACTTAAACCAAGTTTCAGTATTAATTGAAATTATTTCATTACTATCACTAATACCTATGGAAAAATTACCTAAACTATCCACCATAGTATTTGTCATTACATCATGTTTATCTATCTCAGAAGATATCTCAGTAATGTAAATGTTTTTTATTTTGGAATTTTTTTGGATAGTGTTAGCCAACCTACTAACCTCGTTTTTATATGAGTATAAATCGTTGTCTAACCTTTCTAACTCCCCATCCTTAACTCTTAACAATGTTTTAGTGTATACCTCTTGCCCTATATGATACTCAACACTATCTTTTAAATTTTTAATATTATTTTGAAACCTATTCTGCTCATTAAGATACTCAACATCTTTAACTTTAATTTCATGTTTCAATTCTCTAATACTACTACATTGTTTAAGAAAAAGTGATATCAATATTGCAAAAATAACCCCTAAGAAAAACTTTGGGTTCTTTTTAAAGAATCCTACTATACTATTAATAATATTTAAAATTGCTAAATACATTAATCTTCAACTTTTTGAGTTTTCTTTCTCTGTGAAAGAACTTTAGCCCATTTAGATTTAAATTTCTCGTAAAATGATGTCAGTTTACCAATTAGCTCCACTAAGTTATCGTCTAACTTAATCATATCACCATTAACATAGACTCCATTGTTCTCACCAATCGAAAAATAAAATTCTAAGTCAAAGTCAATAACTTTACCTGACCAATCCACATTGTTAGGATATAAATTTAAAGTTCCAAAATCAGATAAATCCGATACTTCATTTACAAAATCATCCATAGTTTCCTGAAAAGATGTTTTCTCGTCTGTGGATAATTCTAAATCTTTTTTATCTTTACCGTGTAAGGTGATAAGTCCACCTGATACTCTATAGGATTTTTGTTTATCCTCTTTAGGGGTGGTTTCCATATCAATCTCCTCTTCAGAATCAACTTCGATATCCGTTGGTCCATCCATTTGTTCATTTAACAAACCCGAATTTTTTAAATTCTTTCTTTGTTCTGTTAAATCATTCTTACCTAACATCTTTCTAGACGCCTCTAATAGGTTCTTTAACTCATCATATTGGTTACTCATTATCTATATTTTTTACTAACTTTTCAAAATTAAAAGCCGGACTTAAATCAGTTCTCTCTTTAAAGTAATTACTATACGTAGCTATTCCACTGAAATTTTCAACTTTATCTATTTTAACATTATGACCTATTGCAGTCTTTGGTATATTAAAGTCTTCACATAATTTAACTATGAGTTGTGTTAAAGATTCCATTTGTTGGTCCGTGTATGGTTGCCAAAAAAAGTACCCTCTCCACTTCCTCTCATATACCTTATCTTTATAAATATTACCAATCCAGTTAATGTAACCCCCTTGCAATGGGTTTTTCTTTAACCATCCTAAATTCTCTAACGAAATAATAATAGTTCGTTTATTTAGTGATGCAGTTTCTAAATATTGACTGTATGTTGTTGGTGGGATTACCTGTAATATTTCACCTTCCCTTGAAATGACATAATTAGGTAGTTTTTTATACTCCCCATTACGTCTATGTTTTAATCCTGTAATATAATCCCTTATTGTCCTACTTGTATGGGTTAATAATATTTGTTTTTTTCTTTTATTATTACCGACAGGTTTAAACTCTGTCAAATCTTGTACTTGAATTTCCGCCATCTCTCCTTTTATATACTAATGTTCGTTTATGTGGAGTTGGAGTGACATTTTCTTCTTCTTTAGTTTCTTCTTTAGTTTCTTCTTTAGTTTCTTCTTTGTCATCATCCAAATCAATCATTTGTGATAATTTATTAATTTTTCTTAATAAATCATTACTTATATGACTTGTTTTCTCTTTTAAATTCTTTTTATTATCAATTTTATCTAATTCAGACTGAAGTCTTTCGATTAATTCATCAGAAGGTTTTAAAGGTTTAGGTTCCACTTCAACCATTTTCTTTTCTATTTTACCCGCTTCTTTAGATAAATCTGATTCACTTCCAAAACTATCATTTTTTTCCTGTTTTGGATGCTCTTCAACCTCTTTACCATTTTTCTTTATTAATTGTTCAAAAGAAAAATTAGCAGCAATTACTAAAGCGATTGCCAATGGGTCAAATACAAATATTATTATCAATAGTAAAATATTAATAATTTGATTCATAGGTTTTCCAGTTAATTCACTCAAATATTTTAATGGACCTAATTCACTCGCCAATTCCGCACCATTCTCAGTTTCAAGTATCATAACCTCTAAACTACCTATAGAATCTGTTACCGACTCTAATTTAATTGATATATTGTCCCTCCTAATTACCGCGTCATTTAATTCATTTTGAAGAGCTTTACGTGTTGATGATGAAGTTGTAGTTATAATTTCACCTGTCTGTCTATCTTTATATTGAATTACGTTATTAGATAACCCTTTACGAAGTTCTGTAATACTTTTATCTAATTGTGTTTTTTCTTCAATATAGAAAGACCTACTCTCACTGAATCTATCTTTTTTGAGTTCTAAAACTTTAACCTCACTATCTACAATTTCAGATTTAGTTGCTGTTTCTTGATAAGCTGCAGATAAAAATCCGTAAATACCTGCAGATGTTATAACCACTAAAACCATCGCAGCAATTGTTAGATACACCCTCAACAACTTATTTATCCTACCCCAATATTGGTACAATAAAGAGGCTATAACTAATTTCGCAATCTCAAGTGAAGTTGACATAACTATCACTTCAAAAGACGCTCCCGCAAACAATTTACTTAAACCTGATACCGAATAAAATGCCGCAGAAGCACTCACGGACAAAGCCGAGAGTGCAATTATTGATGGAAATACACGTTTCCTAATTTCTTTTAAAAATTTCATAATCCTATTTTTACTATAAATAGTCAAATAGAGTCGAACTTTCGTTTCTTAGTTTACGTAGAGCCTTTTCTTTAATTTGACGTACCCTCTCTTTTGTTAGACTAAAATCACCTCCAATATCTTCTAAAGTTCTAGGTGTACCTGTCAAACCGTAATAATCTTCGACAATAGATTTCTCACGGTCATCTAATACCCCCATAATCTCTAATAGTTTATTTTTCAATAACCCTTCAGTATGAAAAGACTCATCAGGTTGTACGGAATTTTCATTCTCAATCAAATCTAATAAAGTATCACCTTCGTCATTAATATAGTTATCTAATCCAATAGTTTTAGGTAATGAAGTAAACTTCTTATCTAATTCTTTATTATCTTTTTGAGCCTCTTTCTTTGCCTTATGTAAATCCTGAACAACATTAACTGGAAGTCTAATCGTTCTTGAATTTTCATTTAAACATTGTAGTATGGATTGTTTAACCCACCACACTGCGTAAGATATAAACCTAAGTTTCTTAGTCCAATCAAAGTTTTTAATTGCCTTCATTAAACCATAATTACCTTCAGCGATTAGGTCCGCCATGTCAATTCCTTGATTTTGGTATTGTTTAGCAACTGTGATTACAAATCTTAAGTTACCCTGTAAGAGTTCCTGGTGTACCTTTTCTTTCTGTTCCTCAGTACAATCTGGTGAACACATAATTTCAGAGAGTTCTTTTTCTCTTTCAGGTGTCATTACATCAATTTTACGGATGTCTTTTAAATACATCTGAATCTCGTCTTGGTTTAGTGGGTGCATAGTTGTGGTTTCTTTAATTTTCTGCATATTCATTTAATAATTGTTTTTCGTATTTGGTTAAGGAACCGAGTCCTTTCTCTTTAATTTTTTCTAAAAGTGAGTCCAATGTCGGTTTAGATAACCGAATATCTTTCTTCAACTTAAGTTTAGATATCAAAGGGTCTTCATCATCATCATTCATTAATGAATCCATATCCTCAGGTTTTATTTGCATCATTGATGCATTCAAAAAGTAATCCATTATATTGTATAGTTCCTCTTCACCTGGTTTATCTGACAATTTTTCAGGTTTATCATGAATCTGATTATCAGAATTTAAGTCAAATAAATTTAGTTTTCTTGAATTCTCCATAAAAACCGACATATTGTTAGTATGTTCGATTAGAAAATATTGGTCAACTAACTCATCAAGTGCCAATGAAATAAACTCCCTTAAATCACTAAACGGTAATGTTGATTCAAAATTACAAATTAATGATGAATCTACAAAATTATATTTGATGTAAGGTGATGAACTAAGCGGAGCTAATTGTAATGGAATATCTCTTAAGACCACTGAGTCTTTACTCAGTGTCGAATAAATAAATAATAAGTACTGTTTTTTGTCTTCTCTCATTTATACTTTTTTTTAAAACTAATTATATTTATTAATAAAAACAAATTATTATGAAAAAACTTGTCGTTTCTGAATCTAACCTTACAAAGATAATTAAAAAAGCCGTAGGAAAAAAACTTAATGAACAAGAATTCTCAGTTGGACCTAAAGTTTCTAAAACTAAAAGGGAAACAGAACTAGAGAATGTCTTCGGTAAATATAGTGGTGAAGTACCTGCCGATGTAGTAAGATATATGAGAAAAAACCCTAAATTAATTATTGGTCGCTTATTAGACATTTACGGAGAACAAATGGTTAACTATATGGTCGATAAAATATCAAAAGAAATTGAAGATGAACCTTTAGAGAGTATCACTGAAGACTCAGCTGATGAAAATGGAGACGGTATTATATCTCCTGATGAACTTTATAGACACTTTGACCTCGATGGTGATGGTGTGGTAACCATGGCCGATTACGCTACTCACGTGGACTTTCATTGTGAAAATCCTGACCTACTTCAAGGGGCTAGAGAATCTGAAGAGTACTTAGAAAAGATGGACGATGACCGTAAAGAATTTGTTAACTTTTTCGACTCTTTAGATGGTGGTATCTCATTCCATAATAATATTGTTTCTGAACAATCGGGCGAAGAAGAAGACGAAGAAATTGTTAAATACCCTATTGATGATTTTAACTTTGAATTAGACGATAGTGATATAATGGATATATACTCACATAAAGGACCTGTAAGAAAATTTAGAGGTTCTATTTATATTGACGATTTCGTACCAGAAACCGATGATAAAGAGTACGACAGGACAGTTGCGAAGAAAATGATGGAGTTCTACAGAAAACAAATCAAAAACCAAGAAAGTTATGTAGGTGGTGTAGGTTTTAAACAACGTAGTTTATTAGACCCTTACGATAATATGGACTTCTAAAAATTAATAGATTAACTTAAAAACCCACCCTTGGTGGGTTTTTTTATTTACATTCAATAACGTAGTGTACGGTTCTACGAAAACCATTGTATTGTTCACTACCATTCCCATATAATACTCCGTCAACCAAAGCCAACGCATGACCCTTAACAATTATGAAATAACGACCAACAGGGTGTTGCTCCATGAATGACTTTACAGTATAACCAGTCTCTTTCTTATATTTAGGATTTACCAACTTCTTACGGTCACCAAAAACATATTTCGGGTGGTAACCCATCAAATTCATTTTATATCCGTTCTTCTGACGACCTAAGATGTTTTCCATATACGTCTGAGTGTAGGTCCCTTTACGGTTTTCTCTTTTGAACTTATCAGCAACGAACTTATGTGCTTTATCATAAGGAAGGTCTAACGCCATCATAAAAGCTCGAACAACACAGTCGTTGGCCTCTTTTTTAGCCAACTCACTTTGAGACTCAGAGATGACATTAGAATCACCAAAGAAATGGTCTTTAATTTTTTTACGTGTAATAGTACGTCCAAAAAATGTTTTCTCAGTTGTAGTCTCGATGATGTTGTGTTTTTTTGCCATATTTCTCTTCCTTTGTTATACAAAGATACAGAAAATAAATTTAATGGCAAAATATACCTACACTCTTTTTGAATATCCTACCACCTGATAGAAGTCTTTTTTGTCATCACAGTAATCCAATACCAACTGAAGAAGAGTTCTGAACATAAACGCGTCGGTGGTCTGTTTCTCACATCGAGTGAACAACTCAATAAATGTCGTCAACGTATCCATATTGTAATACCCATGCCCATTGAGTTCATCATATACTCGGTCCAACTCTTCCTTTGACTGTAGTTCGTAGTTGTCTCTCTCCTCTACCGTCTTAAATGGGTCCATCTGGTCATATTTCTCTAACATATTGTATACGAACCCTCGCACCAATCCTTTGTTGTACTCACACTTCACCAATAGGTCTACAATCCAATGTGTGTGTGACGGTGTACGTAACCTTTTACCTGGTTCACGATACTTCACAATGAAATCAAGGTCAGGGTTTTCACCACGAAATCCCTGATAGATAGCAATTGCCGTCCCATCGTTCATGGTGTAGTGTTTGAGGGGTGGGTAATAGTTGTCCGTCCCTCGTTGTTTATAAGTTAATTGTTCTACTGTCATAATATTAGTATCTACCTAAGTGGTTATTAAATTCTCTCATCTCTTGCTCTTCGTATCTTTTGTATTGTTCTTCACGACGCAAGACACTCATAAAGTCGAAGATGTATTTCTTAACCTCGTTGAGGTGATTGTTAACGTCCATTCCACGGTCCAACATCTCTTGAGTGTCAGATAGGTTGGATACTACTCGCATCAACACATCAGTGGTTTTCAACATTTCAGCTGGTAAAAATTCTCCGTACTTCTCACAAAATTCAACTTTGGTCATATCTCTATCGTTTTATTAGATTACGAATATATAACAAAAAAGGGACTCTCACAAGTCCCTTCTTAAATTAATCACCATAATTTATAATAAAAATTTTATCTCTTCACTATTAGTATCTCATGAGATTCCTTACTATTAGTAATACCCATCTCTTCTCTATTTTTACCTATACGAGTTTCACCATTACCCATCGAATAGTTCCACTCAGGATAATAAAACTCAAAATCAGAATAGTAATCCCTTATCGTTTCACAATTATTGTAGGATAGAACAAATTTACCTTTATGTTCTTTTAGTAAATCTCTCAATTTTTCGTGGTCAAATCCGTCATGATGAACTGGTATGTTCCTCATTGGGTAAATACCTGTAAACATCTTATTGTCCTTATCTTTTTCTAAATAATATGGAGGGTCTAAATATAAAGTATCATTACTATGTTTTGGTATTACATCCTCAAAACTACCTTGTTTAACAACCATATTATCTAACTTAAATTTAGATATTTTATCTACCATCCCTTTCCATTTATCCTCTTTAAGATATACAGACGAACCCCAACCTAAATAACCAGGACCATAAGAAGTGTTATGATTAAAATAATAATAAGCCGCGGCAGTTACACTATCTAGTCTCAAAATATCCTCTCTTTTGTAATGGTCAGTTTTCCACTCTTTTAACATTTCTTGGGTATTATCCCATCTCATGAGTATTTCTTTGATTCTTTTATATTCTTCAGCGGTAGGTTCAATTTCATTCAGCTTTTTAACCAACTCAGTATTGTTATTAAGTAGATTATCCCAAAAATTAACTAAAACGTCAAAAAGGTCATACCCCTCAACTTCAATTCCTTGAGACGCCAGATAAACCTCTAACGAACCACCACCTATGAATGGAGATACTACTTTGGTTTCTCCACTTAAAAACGGGTAAATTTTTTGTATTGCCCTACTTTTACCACCGGCATATCTAATAGCTGTTTTCATAAATTATTCTTTATTATAAATATACATTATTTTGTGACACAATCAATAATTCTATCCAATTGTGAATGGAAAAGTGAAAGTTTTTTTGATTTTCGTCTGTCTAATTCCATCAAAATAACTCCATTCTTTCTCCGTGGTTGATTCGGCCAAATGTGAGCACCACCACCTTTGAAAACTACTTTAGTTCCTGTAGAGTAAATTTCAGTAACCTCACTCATCAGCTTATCAAGAAAAACTTCTGAATCAAACTCATACCATTTACCATCTCTATAGTCTTTAATGACCATCAAATCAAATTTATCAATACCCATAAAGAAAGTGACCCATTTTTTGGGATGTTTGGAAATAACACCTTTCATGTCCTCAGAATAAGGGTTAGGTGTGGTCCAACAATTACCGTACTTTGAGAAAGTTTGTTTCTCTTCTTTTGTAAAGTGTTTATATTGATTCACATTATTCGAACTGAAAAGAAACCATTGTGTTTTTTTACCACCTTTAACTGACTCTAACAAACCATCATGTCTTTTGATATCAGGTTTTATGATACCTCCAAGTATTTCAGAAACAATACCTTGTTTTAACAAATTTTCAACCCTTTCTCTTTCACGAGCATGTCCTCTTTTTTTTGCTTTGGATGCATCCTTACTTGACATTCCGTGAATTGATTTATCTGTTTGTGACATACTTTTATGTTTTATTATACTACGAATATACAACAAAAAAGGGACCTACACAAGTCCCTTTCAAATTATTCATCATAAAATATCACCTCCACACCACTTTCTTCGAACATCTGTTTTGAACGTTTGGCGTGTTCGTCCCAATGTTCTCGGTTTCGTGTGGTATCCTGAGTCTTACAATAGATACGTCTTACCCCTGAACTGATAATCCCACGAGCACAATCACTACATGGTATACCACAGGTCAGATACATTGTCGTATCTCTTAGACTGACTCCGATACGAGCTGCATTATACAGAGCGTTACGTTCAGCATGTTCAAACCAAAAATACTTCTCTGGTCTCACCTGACGTTCTTCAACATCATCGTTGATACCACGAGGAAAGGAGTTATACCCAGTGGTGATAATCTCATGGTCTTTTCCCACGATGACTGCACCAATCTTTGTTCTACGGTCTTTTGACTTCTCCTTTACCTGCTCGGCAATATTCAAAAAATACTTATCCCAATTCATATTAAACTACTTTCATTGGTGTACCTTCTTTCATGTCTCGGTCAAAAGCTTCAACAACAATCTGTTCATCACGATTAAAAACAATAACCTTATTAACATCTTCACCTAAATTTACATCACCTTTTACGTCTACAACAATTCCGTGACCAGGTTCCAATATTAATGATAAAGCCCTTGCAAATAGCAATGACGAGTTCAACCAATCTTTAGGGTTATCCTGATGTTCAGGTTCATTCGGTTTCGTATAATTCATCTTCTATTTTTTGTTCAATGTAGCTTTCTAATTCCACTAATTTATCGTGAGCTTCTCTCCATAATCTAACGACCTTCTCATCTTTATGTTCGATATCGGGACCGTAATAATGTCTGAGAGCATATCCCTCACCTTCGTTATTTAATCTGTATCTTAAATCTTCGTATGTTATATCACTCATTTTCTTCTGTTTTTTCGTACCATTTCGGGTTGGGAAGTCCCGAATAAAAATCCCATTCTTCGTCAGGTAATACGCTGACTTTTTCCGTTTTGTCAGCCCTTAAACTTACTGTTTCACCTGAGAGACATTGTCCGTCTTCTCTATCTTCACTATACTGTCCGCCCATTGACTCACTAAAGGATTATGTGTTATTACAAATATTTTTTCAAAATAATCTTTAATCTTATGGAAAAATTCAGATACCTTCTCCAAATTTTCATTGGATATCTTACCAAATACCTCATCAAATACTACAACATTAGGTTTAGGTAATGAACATACTTTTGAAAGTACCGCCCTTAACGCTAGTGATGCAATTGTTCTTTCATAACCTGAACCTGAACTCATTAACTTTTCAATTCCGGTGTTATTGTCAATCATCCAAAACTCAACTTCATCTTTTTCTGAGATTCTAACTTCTAATTTAAACTCGGCAGAATCAATTAAAAGTCGTTGTAATTCTGAATTAATTACCGGTGTCATACTTCTCATAATCATTTTAGAAATACCCTTCTTTCCAAATAATTCTAAGTAAATTTTATATAACCTTAACTTTTCCTCTTCCTCTTTAATTTGTTTAATGAAGTCCTTATTTTCCTCGATTTTTGACTTACGATTTTTAATGTTATTTTTTGAATCACCAATCTTTACATTAACACCATCTCTTTCCACGGTTAAAGTATCTAATCTCATATCCGCTTTAAGAATTGTTTCGTCAATCTTTTTATTTTCTTCGAGTTTCTTTTGAACCTCTCTAAACCTATCTAACTTATTCTCAATAGTTTCTTTTTTAAGTTCTAAAGACTCAAGTTGTATTTCCACCCTTTCTTTTATAAGTTTATTTCTCTCATAAAGGTCAAACTCTTTTTTAAGATTTACAAAAGTTAATTCTTTTTCTGTCAACCCATTAACACTATCTGATGTTGTTGAAAGGTTTTCAATCAATCCACTTAATTCATCTTTTTTCTTTTCAGTATATTCCGATTGTGCCAATACAATACCACAATACTGACATTGTAAACCTCCACTGAAACTTTCCAACTCTTCTTCAATATCATCTTTTTTAGATGATATCGTAGCTAACTTGATTTTCTCTTCCGATAAAAGTTCTCTAACTTCATCGTGGTCATCTTCATGGTAGAACTTTGACGGTTCCACAACGTTAATACCCTCAAGCTCTTTTGTTGTACTAATTATCTTAACACCATATTCTTTGATTTCTCTTTCTAATGTGTCGGGATTTATTCTGAGCAATTCATCATCCAACCCCGTATGTTTATTTTTGATTAACTCATCACGATATGATTGACCCTTTTCAATTCGGGCATTCACATCATTAAGTTCATCTACATACGTTTGAATGTTTTTATTCTCTTGCTCAATATCCATCTTAGCCACATCGATTTCCTCTTTAAGAGTTTCGACATTGTAAATGTTGGAAATCATACTCTTTGAATAATTTGAAGTAATTTCTTTGGCGACATCTTCCTTCAACTTCAAAGAGTCTAAACCTAAAAATCTTGATAGTACCTGACCTCTAGCTGTTGGTTTAGCATCTATTAATTCTTCTAAGTTTGTCGCAGTTGTTAAAATGGTCATCAAAAAGTCGTCCATCGTTCCAATAGATTTCTTAATGAATTCCTCAGTTTCTCTTCTTTGTTCTCCAGTGAAATTTTGAAGGCTACCATCCGCCAATTTTTTAAAGAACTCTAAACTTGTACTTACAGTGTAGTCAATCTTATTTCTTTTCAGTTTTCGATTAACTTCACGTACAATCACATAGTCCTCACCATCGATAGTAATTTCACCTTTAACACTAACCTTATCCTTTTCTCTAAATCTATTAAAGATTTCTTCTGCTTTATTTGTTTTTGTTGTCGTATTAAAGAATAAGAAGAGTAGGAGGTCTACAGTCAATACAGTTTTACCACCAAAATTAGGTGGGTTAGACTCGACCGCAGCTATACCTTTAACTTTATCTAAGTCTAATTTTTGTTTATCCCCAAAAGATAAGAAGTTAGAAAATTCAATATTTCTAATATACCATTTTTTGAATGGAGTAATGTCAGCCTTTTCTTCGGCAATCTTATCTTCAACTATACCGTCAATATTGATAACCTTATCTAAATCTTTTTCATACCCATTACTTTCCAAATATTTTTTGATAAGACTTTTTTGAAAATTCTCATCTAAAATGTTCATAGACACATCAACTGATTGAATATCCTCTTCGGTTGTTTTTACTTTCGTAACAACATTCACGTTTTTTGATTTGTACTTCTTTTCGAAATATGCTCGAACTCTCTTGATTCTTTCTTGAGTGAAATTATCAGGAGTATCTTCCCATACTACTTGTATGTACGGATTTTCTATCGTATTAACATCTAATTTATGTGACATATAGGTATAATTTAATTCTTTTTGCGGATTAAACAAATCCATGTTTAACTATTAAAGTTTAATATTTAAAGGTGATTCTTCTGAAGTTACCTCGACATCATTTTCAGTTTCAGCTGACATTTTTCTTTGATACTCTTCAATTTGTTTCGTAATCTCAGCGTTATATTGTTCTTGGAACTTTCGTTGAGTACCCCTAATTTTATTGTTTCTGTTTTGAACTTTTTTTCTGTGAGCCTTAGCACCACCTCTTAATTTACTTTTTGGCATAATTTAATTTATTATCTATTTATTTAATATGAGAGAACTACTAACTAAAATCTTAGAAAACAAAATAGTTAAAATATTATTTTCAGTTTCTATTATAGTTTCAACCATCCCTTCAATTATACAAGATTTAAATGAAGGAGTCAACAACGGATATACACATTATGGTCTAATTATGGTTGGTATTATGTACGGAATTGAAGGTTCTTTATGGATTATGGACTTATGGAAAAAATAGAAACATTTAAAAAACAAATTAAAGTAATGGAAGAGTGTCTTAACAATAACAAACCCTGTTTTGATGAGATGGACCTTTACCATATCAAAAAACAAATGTTGGAGTTTAAATTAGAAAACCCTAAAAATATTGAAATAGACATTCTACTTCAATTAATGGATAACTTAGACACTGTGTTTGATAAGGACCAATCAGAAAAAATGAACCATAAGTTAAACCTATTAACCGTATGGTCCACTATTTTTCTACCTCTTTCATTCTATACAGGTATGTGGGGGATGAACTTTGATGACGTACCATTACTTAATGGTGGCAACGGTTTTTGGATATTTTCAGGATTAACCGTAATAACTGTAGTTGTTATGTTTTACTATTTCAAAAAAAACAAATGGTTTTAACCTAGGTAGTATTTCATAATTTCACCTAAACCACCGTCCGAGAATCCACCTGTAAGTATTACGTACACCAAATAAGCCCATCCAAAACAATAGTGTAAGATACCCCAGACTATTGAGTTATTAATATACCAACTAACTAACACCGCAATTATTCTAAATATCAATCTCCAATCTGTAGGAAATAGATAAAATTTCCATATTACCCTACTATTTTGTTTTTTATCCATTATTTTCTATTTTCCTCAAACCACTCAACCATAGCATTTAACGCCCATACCCCTCCAGATGCTAACATACCATCAAAAAAGATTGAAAGATAAGGATTAACTCCCATTATCTGATTAAATGGTGAGTAAATTAACCAAGAAATGAAAAATCCTACCCATGTTGATGTACACATCATACAAGATATCAATTCAGATAAAAATTTACCCATAAAATTAAATGGGTTTAATTTATTCTCACCCCAAGAGTGAATACTATTTCTAAGACTGTTAAATATTGAACCGTATACCAATATTTGACTCATCCCATATGACGCTATTAACCAAGTTATTAATTCCATTATCTATATAAATTATCGTTTAAGTTTGATGTTCCCATGAAAACTCCTTTCATTGGACTTTTTATTTTTTCTAATTCTAATACATTTTTTTCGATTTGTAAAATCTTTTCATCTTTTTCTCTTAAATCATCTCTCATTTTGGATATTGTTTCCTGCAGTTTTTTAATCTTTTCTTTATTATCGACTTTTATCTCTTTGATTACTTCAATAGGTTTTTCAACTATCACCTCAATAATCTTCTCAACTTCTGTAGGCGGTTTGTTTAATTCATCGTCTAAAGTTTGTCTAAGTTCGTCTAAACTTTCATCTTTTTTAGATATCTCTTTAGTTAACACTTTATTTATCTCCTCCAACTCAGCAATTTTATCTCCAAGTTCATTCACCTGCACATCATTAGTAATATAAATCTCTTTAATTACTTCAACAGGTATTTCAACCTCCACTACTTTTTCAACTTCTTTAATGATTTCTTTTTCAATAATCTTTTCAACTTCTACAGGTACCTCAATTAACTTATCGACCGGTACCTCAACAATTTTCTCAACCTCAACAGGGACTTCTTTAATGACCTCATTCTCAACGATGGTCTCAACGGGTACTTCAACCTTAATCTCTTTAATAACCTCCTTCTCGATGACCTTAACACCGTCAGAGTTTAACATACCGTACTTCTCAATCTGATAACCCTGATTGAAACATTCCTTTACAAACTCGTCCATATCAATCTCATTCAATTTACAGAATGATTTGATATCCTTCAGTTCTGAGGATGAAAAATTAATAGTTGGTGAGTTTTTCTGTTCCATTTTCTAAATCTTCGATGTCAGTTATTTTAAAAGATAGGAACGGTCTAGGATTGGTTAAATCCACGAAATCGTATTCGTCTTTATCCACCGTGTAAACACCGAACCCATGTTTGGTTACTGATTCCCCAAAGTTCTGTTGTATGGTTGAACCCACCATATATGCTTTCTTCTTATTTGGAATATCAATAACCTGACGTTTGTGGATATCCCCACATAATACAATATCTAACCCTTTAAATTTTTTAATGTCATATGCGTGGTCACCAAAACCATAACCAGTATCCGTAGTTAATCCTTGTATAGGGTCATGAAATAACCCTATTTTATACCCTTTGGCCTCTGAAATTTCAGGAGGTATGTTACCTTGGAATTGTGAATATACACACCAACTAACATTCTCGTCTTCGTATACTCCTCTGTTTCTATAATAGACAATTTCAGGGTTCTTTAACGAATCAATTATGGGTGTTAACGCATCCAACCGATTAAGGTTGTTATTTAAGAAATCATGATTACCTGGTATTAGTACAGTTTTAGCTATTTTAGAACATTCTGTCAAAACCCAAGCAACTATCTCAATAAGTTCAGGTGTCATTTGATTTTTACTATGAACTAAATCACCTGTAAAAACAATTCGGTCAGGCGATAGTTCTTTAAATTTTTCCAACATTTCTGAAATGATTTGTCGATAAAGGTCATGGTCTTTAAATAACCTTAAATGTAAGTCTGAGAAGTGTGCGATTTTATTTATCATTCTTTCTAATTTTCCAATATTTTCTTAATTTCAATGCTAAGTATTTACCGAACATCGATGATATAACATAAACAATCATCATTACATAATCAAGTTGGATGACTGCCGAAACCCCAATAGCTGTTGAAAACAACCATACTATTGCAAGAAAAAACCCTACTATTAGGGTTCTTTTCATATCTCCATCATAACTGTATTTTATTTCTAAAAGTTTTAGTAAGTTAAAAGCTATCTGAATAATAGCTAAAACAAAATACATCATACTACTTAAATAATTTTCCTAAAAAATTTAGTTTAATTTTGTCCCATCCTTGTGCGTCGTATGGTGACCATAAATATTGGTCCGATAATCTATCATATTCTTCCCATAACGGTTTTGATAAAAATAAGAAATCCCAACTATCCACAGTAAAACGCCTAACATTCGTCATATTGGGTAATCTACATTCAAATCTAAGTAATGAATATTCTTTAAAAGAATAATTAATACCTAACAAATTAAATCCCCAAGTTTCTTGTTGGTCGTGTAAATAAATCTTAAGAAAAGTTATGGTTAATCTAATCTTCCTCGTTTTCCACGCTATTTTTTGTAATAATTTCTTCATTTTCATCTTTATCTATATTTTCTTTTTTTTCATTCCACATTTCGTCCCAAAAATAAAATTCAGTATTTGACATCACATATATACATTAGGTGGTTTACCAGGAAAATCTATATTGTCACCTTCGATAGGTTCCTGTATTTTTATGGGGTTCAAAGGTTTAACCCCTCTTTCAATAATTAATCCTGATTTAATCTCTTTTTCATTTAAATCCACTTCATGAAGTTTATTGACTAAGTCTCTAACTTGCATAGTCGTTAAACCAACATCACCGTTACCTTCAAGGTAACCATCTAACCATATAACAAATTCTTTACTTGTCATTTCCTCTAATATCAAAATCTTTATTTATGTGAGAACATTCAGTACAAACATAAGTTTCCATTGGTACCATTTCGTCTGCAGATGAACCTGTTAATAATTTACTAACTTTTTTTATAATTGTCACCTTATCAAAGAAAATATTTCCACATTCTTCACATTCAATATTTGGCATATCTAATGGGTTAATTCTTACCTTATTATCGTTGTTAAAATCCATAACTTATCTTTTTAATGTACAAAAAGAAACTATAATGTACCTCTGACCTGACTCAACGGGTAATCCACCATGCCAATGTGTTATTTGACCTGGATGTATAGATACATCACCTTTCTTCCCTTTTAATTTAGCGTTTTGATTTGGAAAATAAGTTCCTCCACCTTCAAAATCTTCGTTTAACGTAACCACTGTGGTTATTTGACTCGCATCATGGTGTAACGCCAAGTGATATTGTGCGTATGGATGGTACCTAGCGATAAAATTTTCACTATCCATATCTAACCAAGACGGCTCTTCCAATTTATATGCTTTAACAGCTAACGGCCAAAAGTATTTTTTTAATATTTCATGATACGTATCACCTAAACCTATAGTTTGTAATACCATATCAGTCGTTGGATAACTTTGGTGTCTATCAACTGTCCAACAATTACACGATTCGGACTCCTCAACAATAAAATCACAAAACTCTTCGGTAAATGCCGGAATAGTGTAAATGTTTAATAATTCTTCTTGTAAATATAACTCCCAATTCTCCGACCTTAACTCGGGTTTTAAAAATCTTTCTTCCCACTCTTCAGTATTCTCAAAGTAGGTATATAATTCAGGATGTATTGGATTATCGTGTTTATTAATCATCACTTTTCAATATTTTTACGTCTAAACCAATTCTTTATCCATAAGACCGTAGAAGTGAATATCACTAACCCCAATATAAAAAAGGGACCATCAAATTTATTGTATTCTGAAATTTCATGAGTCAATAATGTCCATCCAAATATATACCCAAACCATAGAAATACCCATACTAAATCAGGTATTCGTTTAGTTCTTTTTTCTAATTTAACCACTTTCTCATCGTGCACTACACGTGATAATGCGTCTTGTAAGTCCTTACCGTAAGCTGGTACTATTTCAGTAGACCCATCCTCATTTTGAATGGTAATTTCATACTTCAACCAACCACTAAAGGTTTTACTCTCTTTTCTTAATTCTGCGTGAATCGCTTTTCTTTTCATTATTTATTATTTTCTTCTTTATCTAATTTATAGTTATGGTAAATAAAACCAAAACAAACCCCAAACATAAATGATGATACCAAACTATTAGTATAGTTTGACAATAACCAAAATCCTATACCTAAAACCGCCAAAAACGGATTACTAAATCTAATCACTTAAACAGTACGACATTAAAAAATATCTGTCACCTTTTGATATTCTTTTCATTCCATATCTGTGAGTAATCTGACCAGGGTACATATACACATACCCCTGTTTAGGATTTATCACTTTATTATTACTATCAAACACTAATTCACCACCCTCACTTTCACTATCTAATTTACAATACAATGAGATATGATTATAGTCGTGATGCATTCTTATTTCTTGACCTTCTTTTAATTTTAAAATATTATTATCAGGTTTTAACATTTGCCATTTTTTACCTTCTAAGTTCCATTCTTTTTGAACAATACTAAAAATGTAATCATGTATAATATGTGTCATAACTTTGTCAATGTTAAATAATTTGAAATTATTACTATCTACTGGTGTACCCCACCTATTGACTTGGTCCCAATTTATAGTTTTAAGAACCTCAACAAAGTCATCACAAAACTTCTTATTAAATAGAGGAAACTCAAAAACATCGGGTATAACTTCCTGAACCATCATATCCCACTCATAAGAAAGAAATTCTTTCCTAATATTTCTTTCTTCCCATAAATGAAAGTCTTCTCCGTTGAATAAGTCAGGATATAATTGTTTATATTCCATATGTTGTTAAATCTATGTTCATTACTTTATTGATGACATCTGAAGGTACTCTAAACTCCTCAAATTCACTGTCTCCTTTTAATAATACAACTACACAACCAAAAAGTGAAATGTTTTCATATTTTGTTCCTTCTAACATTTTTTTAATAAGTCGACCATAAAAAGGTAATTGTAAATAATAGTGACCTAAAGCGTTGTCAGGATATTCTTGAAAAGGGTGTTTCATAGGTTTAGTAAAATGATTAATCTTAAAGTTTTTTTCTTTATTTGTCTTCCAATCCGTGATTACCAAACCAAAACCTGTTTTTTCTTTATTGAACATTATCCACACTTTATCAGGTTGTCCTGTATATCCTAAATCAGGATGACCTAACACCATCTCAGTATCCAACAAATAAGCACCTCTTTCGTCCATAAGTTTAAGAAATTTCTCACCTGCCTTAATCATTGAATTACTTCTTAATTCTTGTTCAATATCACACTCAAAAATAGGTTCACGTACATCTTTATACCCACCATACATATCAATAGTTTTCTTTTCCAATAAAAAGTGAGTTCGTGACCCCATATTTGTGGCGTAAGTACCTGCCGCAGACCACTCATCTAAAAGTCTTTGCATTTCGACACGGTCACCTTTAGATTTTTTATACGCAATATCCTCAGCAGGAAACGGCTCATAAAAATGTTTTAATACTTTTGATACTGAAGGAAAATTGCTTCTAACCTCCCCATTTTTATCTTTCATATAGTAGATGTGGTCCTCCTCAATAAATGACAACTCTAAACTATCTTTAACTTCTTCAATTATGTCTCTAATTTCTTGAGACGCTTTTTTTAAATCTTCCATTATTTTTCTAATATTACGTAACTATCTTCAGGTATCGCTCCTCGTATATCACCTAAATCATTACCATCAGGAAGTTTAACTATATCAACTCTACCATATAGTTTACCTCCACTTAATTTATAATACACACCCTTAGCGTCTTCCCACGCATCAGGGTCTAAACATATCTTTATTCTACCTTTAGCATTTTCATACAGAGTCTCCCATAACATATCAGAAAGAAACTTACCTAATAACGGTATTGAGTTTGGGACAAAGAAACTATCAAATACTCCTTCCACAATCCAAACGTCTTCATCCCAATTAATTCTACTCTCATTAAAAATTAATAGTTCTTTAGGTGCTTCAGGATTTTTATACTTCAACTTTGAGTATTTATTCCAACTACGAGCAACGAAGTAATTAAGGACACCGTCCATATCAAATGAAGGTACTATTATACGACCAGCATAATCACCATCGACCGCAAATCCAATATCATATTTTTTAATAATTTCATCAGTTACACCTCTCTTCTTTAAGTAGTTATATGCTTGAGCTCGTGGAGGATAAATCTTACTGACTTCTGAGAACTTTTGATACTCTTTTGGTAATCTTAATATCTTATATTCCCTCTTTTCTCTTACAAACTCATCAGGTCTAACCAAATTATAGAATTGTCGGTCTTTCTTTGAACCATATTTATCAATTAGTTTACCTAAATGTCCGTGAGTTCCATGAGTCTCAGAACATGCCCAACATTTATAAACATGCTGACCATAGTTGACTTCAAGATTACCTTTCCCGTCACCCTTATCCATTCCTTTAATATCGTGCGAACAAACGGGGCAATCGAATGATATCTGACCCCTCATATCATTATGAAGACGAGGGTCTCCAAACATATTAACCAATAAATCTACTACTAATGCGTCGTCCTGATTTTCCATACAGAACTAAAGATAAGTAAAAAAATAAAAGAAATCAATTACCAAAGACCTTCCATTCTCATATAACCTAAAACACAGGTATATGCATCTGCTTGGTCAAAACATTCTTTCTTTAATGTATTGTTACGTGTATATAACCAAGTGATTTGTGGTTCAGATTCCGATACCTTTTTCCAAATCACTTCTTTTTTATCAATATTTTTTGGCATACCACCAAACAATACTTTTCTACCTTTATTGTTTTCACCAACTAAATCTGGCCATGCAAATTTTCTTGAATTATAAGTTGATATATAACTAGGTATGATACCTAATATTTGATATATTGAGTGTGAAATCATAGAATTGTACCTAAGTAGAGTCCCTACCGTCCACACATTATTTGAATTTAATAAAGGTTCTTCAATTACAACTTTAGTAATACCTAACTCTTTATAACCTTCCAATTTTTCCTCAAAAGCATCCACCTTCATTAATAATTCTTCAATTTTAACTTCAGGTTTTGGTTTAATTACAGGAGAAAAATGGGTAAGTTCTAATAGTTTTTGACTATCTTCATCAAATAATGCCCACCCAATAGTTTTAGTTGATATATCTAACCCCAATACTTTTGGAGAGTTTGTTATTAATTCGTTTGTCATGTGATTATATTAAAAATCTAATTTTATTGTGTATTGTTGTACACCCAATCTTTTTTCAGGAGATTGTATCTTAGATATAATCATAAGTTCTTTATTTGAATCGTAAAGACCAACTTCAGTAACATAGGGAGCTTGACCTGTACTCCATGTAGGGTTTTGAGAACTTAAGAACTGTGTAGGTCCTAAATTACACTTATAATTCATTACATATATAGATGCCTGAATATCTGAAGAAATATTACCGTAAAAATAATATTCATCACCAAAATTAAATGTCACCCCTGGTTGATTGTTCGTTGGTAAGTCGATGTGGTTGGACAAATCGTAGATGTCACTATTGTTTTCAGCATCTAGATACATAGGTCTATTAATTACAAATGTCGTTCCTGTAATACCTGAAACTGTTAAATACCCATTAGTGGTTGTTGCACTCATTTGAGGAGTTAAATCAATCTCGTACCATCCTGTCGGGTCAGGTCTTTCATCAGGTCCAACTTCCTGAACTAAAGCAACCAATTCATTTGCAGAAAATCCTGATTGTGAACCATCACTAACCATAAAAGGAAATTCGTCACCAAACCTAAGAGTCACATCCGCAGTGTCAGGTGGACAATCAGGGTCAGTACCGCAAACTAAGTTGTAATAATTACAATGTAATGATTCTGTAAACGCCGAATTATTAAATCTATATGTCACCCATAAACATTGACTAGTTCCCGATAGTAAACCTATATCACTATTTGATGTCCCATTGAATGAGTTAGGTGGAACTAAACCTAATTTCGGTGCAGGTAATGTCCAATTCCTATTTGATTTATTAGATAATGACGCAATAATTTCATCATCATCAAAAGTTATCATTTTATAGTCAGGCCATACTTTACCAACTCTGTTAGGTAAACCGTTACTATTAGTATTAGTATCCCATAAATGGTAATATCTAATACCTGGTGAATTCATATCAATATTAACATTTGACTCAATATAGTGTGGTGTGAATAAATTTTTACCATTATATCCGTCAGGGTCTACATAAAATGTTTCTCCCATAGTACCACCTGACGACTTATGCCACATTAATGTAGGTACATTTACCCTAAATCTTCTACCCGCACCTGTCTGTCCCGATAAACTAAATAAAGGGTCAACATTTTGTAGTGCGAATTTCTCACCATAAAAGTTATCAATAGATTGATTAGTATAATGAACAATAGCTACAGATTTTTGGTCTGAAGGGGATAAATTAATTTTTTCTGAAAATGAATTATAATAATATGTTGAATCAGTATCGGTTTGACCTGTATCTGAATTATACCCTAAATATTCTTTTGTTCCGGTATACCCTGTTGAACCAAATTCCTCATACCCCTGATTATTATTAGTAAATATACCTGCAGGATTTTCTGTCCACGGAATATTCATATTCCATACTTTAACAAAGTAATTAGATATATCACAATTACTTTCAAAATTAATCGCATCTTGGTCCCAATAAAATTCAGGCGTAAATGTATCATAAAGTTCGGTCATACCTGAAGGGTAAAATATTACCCTTGCATTACCCGTATATCCCATAGTTTGTAGGTCAGGAAAGTTTCGGTCAACTTCGACAGTAAAAGTACCCGTATTACCAGTAGTAACTCCTGTAACATTAACAACTTTATATGTTAATACAGGAAAGTTATTAGTAACCGGCTGTGTACCATCTGAGAAAAATACCGTCATGAAATGGTTGTTCGTAACTTGACCACTAGTTGTTAAATCTAATATAGACGCAGATAGTGTCACAGTATTACCTGAGTTAAGTGTTGACATATCAATAACGTAGTTAGGATTAATGGTATATGCTGTTGATGTGAACGCACTAAAATCACTATCGATTACATCACTATATGAATCTGTAGTTTTACCCGTAAAAAATCCTAGTGTTGCGGCAGTATTGTAAATATTATCAATTTGTGGTTCAGAAATTGGAATCCCATAAGTATTTGTACTTTGATTAGTAACCAATAGTGGATACTTTACATTTGATTTACTTTTTTGAGGTAATGGAGCTAAGTTTTGAGCGTTATATTCTGAATCTAACACCATCCCTGTTGAAAGGTCCGCACCTGATATACAGTCGTAACACACTTCACTATCACCTACTTGAAAGTAAGAAATATTAAAACCTCCCTCAGATATTTTTTTCCTACCTGCATCAGTAAGTTTTGAATTAATTAGTGCCGCGGTATCTTTAATAATGTATCCCATGTTTTATAAATATTATAATCTTTTTATTTTTAACTACAGTTATTAGAATATATAGTAACAGTCCCCGCAGTAGATGGTATTGGTGTAGGTGCTGATAGTGCACATACAGTATCCATATTGGATGGGTATATTGTTATTGTTTGTAATTGTCCATTACAATCAAAATACCTAAATATCGTATTTATATCTTGAGTGTTTGTTAACAAATATGCACTACATGATGACTGACAATTCTCAACATACGCTTCGGTAGTGATAGGTGTTACCACTGAATTTAATGACTCACAAGAAGTTCCATTTAATGTCGGATTCATAACTTGTAAAGATGTGTCATAATCACCATAAGTCTTACAATCGCAATTGGTAGTTAAATTATTAAGTGTCGTAGTTTGACTAACAGAACCATTAACAACATCACCACTTGTCATTGTTATTTGAACACTATTAGTTTGGTAACTATCAATATATTTAGTACTATTACCACAAACAGGTCCTGATGAACTTGTTAACACACTATCATTAGTAGTAATTAAACCACCATTTTTGGATACTACAAAGTTTTTACTAAACGTCACATCTCCACTTCCATTACCATTTACAACACCCGCTCTTTCTTGTGTGTGACCCAATCTCAATGTGAAAACAATTGAAGTACCTGAAGGTAATGATGGTGAAACATTAACACTGTAATTATACGATTTAGTTACCGTATCAGTTCCAGTCGTAGTTTGTGAATTAGTCGTACTAATATTCATAGAATATTGAACAGAGTTAGTTCCCGTACCGATAGTGAATGTTGTAGTGGCAGTATTCGCACTTGAATCTTGAACTACACCACTATAGGTACCTGACAATAAATTCGTGAATATACCCGAGTTCTGTAATGTGGATATAACACCTGGTATCGTATATTGGTAAGGTGGTGTTCCACCATTACCCGTCAATGTAACAGTACCTGTATTACCAATACATGATGGGTCAGAAGTGACTGAGGTAACCGATAATGGTATTCCTTCACATTCTCCTTGAGTCACCGTCCACGCAGTTTCGGTCGAAACACCATAATTAATCCATGAACCTAACGGTATCGATGGAGGATTTTGATATAATCCCATAGTACCACTTCCAACACTTAACCAATTCGATATTTCCCATTTTTGAGTTATCGTATTATAACTCATACTTAACGAATAGGTAGTATTAACCCACACGTAATTACCATTACTATCCGTTCCGTTCGCAGTAAACGTATATTGTGTAGTATCATTACTTAAACATAAATCAGGCTGAGTTGGCGGAATAGGTGTGACAGGTTGACATTCAATACAGTCGTTGTATGAATTATTCACAGTAACCGCAGAATATGTTTGATTTGTCCATAACACAGTACTATCAAATTGGTAACAACCATCTAT
>ENA-OUOG01000196-OUOG01000196.1-marine-metagenome-genome-assembly--contig:-NODE-196-length-77989-cov-4.964267_pt1 | contig 77989 bp, 60 predicted proteins | sample MGYA00248635_ERZ508505 | MGnify/ENA primary metagenome ERZ508505 (study PRJEB26176, sample SAMN06267871) | marine metagenome | isolation source: Saanich Inlet, British Columbia, Canada | place: Pacific... | reverse complement strand
GGAAACCGAAGACCATGGTGAATTCACCGGGTTCCACGCCGCCGATTTGGACGGGCAGGTGGTGCGCCGGGCGGTAGGGCACGTTGTCTTCGGAGATGTCGGCGGGCGCGTTGTTCGCGTCGGCGTAGATGCGGAAGATGGAGAAATCGCCGGTGTGCCGAGGCCAAACCCAATTGTCCGTGTCCCCACCGAATTTCCCCACGGCACTCGGTGGCGCCCCGACCAAGCGCACGTCCCGGAAGGTCCGCGTCGTGATGAGGTAATGCGAGTTGCCAAAATCGAAGGCCACGACCTTCCCTTCCAAGTCCGTGCCTTCAATGGCTTCGGCGACGATGGCTTCGCGCTCCGCATCGGCGTCCTCGGCTCCGGCCATGCGCTCGGTCACGTCCACGATGCGGTCGATGAACGTCGCCGTCAAATCCGGGTTGATGAGCTCTTCGGCCCGTGTCATCGCCCAAAAGCCGTCAGTCAGGTAGTCGTTTTCGACGGTGCTGTGGTACGCGATTTGGCCATAACCGCAGTGGTGATTGGTCAACAAGAGGCCCTGATCGCTCACCATTTCCGCCGTGCAGCCGCCCCCAAAATGAACGATGGCATCCTTCAAACTGCCTTGGTTCACGCTGTAAATGTCTTCCGCCGTCAGGTGCAAGCCCATGGCCTGCATTTCGCCTTCGACGGCTTCGAGCAACGTGGGAATCCACATCCCTTCTTTCGCTCCCGCGCTGAAGGTGAACAAGGCAAAGAGGGCGCTCAGGGCGGCGTGCTTCGATGGAACTTTCATGGTCGGACGTTGATTTGAAGGCTGCAAGTTACCGATTTCGTCGGCTTACCTTCGCGGGCATGGAACGCATAGATTTTCGATCCGACACGGTCACGCGGCCAACGGCCGACATGCTGGCCGCAATGGGCGCGGCGGCAGTGGGCGATGACGTGTTTGCAGAGGACCCCACAGCTGGGGAATTGGAGCGGCGCTGTGCCCGCATGCTTGGGCACGAAGCCGGGCTGTTTTTCCCCTCTGGAACCATGGCAAATCAAGCGGCCATTCAGGTGCACGTCGCACCGGGGGACGAAGTCATTTGCGGGGATTTGAGTCACATCTACCATTACGAAGGGGGCGGCATCGCACGCAATGCGGGGGCGTCCGTCCGACTGCTTGGCGGCAACCGGGGGCGATTCACCGCGGAGCAGGCCGTTGCAGCAATCAACCCGCCCGACAGCCACTTCGCCCGCACCGCCTTGATCGCCCTCGAAGACACGGTGAACAAAGGCGGGGGTGCGGTTTGGGCGGAGGACGAAATCGAGCGGATTCGCGCCGTGGCGGAAGCGCGGGGGTTGCCGGTTCACTTGGATGGAGCGCGGCTCTGGAACGCGCAAGTGGCCCGCTGCGCCAGCGTAGGAACGGATGCGGACTGGTCGGGGTATGGCCGGCGATTCGACTCCATCTCCGTATGCTTTTCCAAGGGCTTGGGCGCGCCCGTTGGCTCGGTGCTCGTCGGTTCGACGGATTTCATTCGCCGGGCGCATCGGGTCCGAAAGGTCATGGGCGGAGGGATGCGCCAAATCGGAGGCCTCGCCGCCGCATGCCTTCACGCCCTCGACCACCACTTGCCGGAACTGCACCGCGACCACGAGCGTGCGCGGCGGTTGGGAGAGGCCCTGTTGGCCCACCCCGACTTCGTCGGGCTCGAACCCGTGGAAACGAACATCGTCATCGCGGAATTGCGCCCGGGTGTTTCCGCCGCGGATGCCACTCGGGAACTCGAGGAACGGGGCATGCGGTGCATGGCGTTTGGCCCGACGAAAATCCGCTGGGTCCTGCACCGTGACCTGAACGATGCCCACCTCGACCGCGCATTGGCCGTGCTCGAGGCGTGGCGCACTGCGTGAATCAGCGCACCACGTGGACGCGCTGAACGTCCCGCCCTTCCTGCGACTCGAAAAAGTACACCCCCGCGGGCCAATCGGCCACGTTGAATTGCCCCTTTGAATCCGGCAACTCGGCAACCACGCGGCCGGTGGCATCGCGCACCCGTCCGGTTTGGCTTCCTGCTGGCAACTGCCAATTCACCACATCCGCCGCCGGATTCGGAAACACCATGAAGGCCTCAGCATCGAGCGCCTCCACCCCGGTGCTGCACGAACCGATGGTCAAAATCAGCACATCCGAGTGGTCGCACCCCTCGTCGTTGCTCACGACCAAATACAAGGGATACGTGCCCACACCCCAATCGCTGGCCTCGATGTACAAAAACTGGTTGATGGAGCCGTCCTGCCAAACGTAATCCAACGCCGGCGGACCGTACAACAACAGGCTCTCGTCCAAGCAAATCAGCGTGTCGCCGCCCAACGAAAATTCGAGCGATGAACCGGACACCACTTCCACTGACGCGAGGAACGTGCACCCTTCGTCATCCGTGACTTCGAGGTCGTACCATCCTTCCGGGAGCCCCGCTGGATCCTCTTCGGTCGAGGTGAACCCTGCATTCGTGGTCCACGCGAATTCGTAAGGCCCCGATCCGCCCGAAAGGGTCACTTCGATTCCGCCATCCGAAGCCCCGCTGCACGATGTCGACGAGGACGCAAAATCAAACACGAAGGGCTCGGGCGCAGTCAAGGTGACGCTTTCGGTATAGGTCACACCGCAAGCCGTGGTGAGCTCGACCTCGTAGGTTCCTGGGAACAGGGCGCCCGCATAAGGTGCATCGGTGTCCACGCCGTTGCCGGTGATGTGGTAGCTGGCTCCGAGGCCGCTTTCGTTCATCGCGAGAAGGATTTGGCCAGAAGGTTCGACTTCCTCGCTCAACGGACAATCCATGTTGCTGGTGAGCACATTGAACGATGGCGCCGCGTCCGGATTGGAGGCCACGGACACGAGCGCCGTCCCTGAGCTCCCCGCCCAGCCGTCGAGCTGAATGAGGTACATCGCGCCGGCTTCGAGGCAGTCCGATGCGATGCGGGAGGCGTATCCATTGCCCGGACCACACCCTCCCGGGATGTCGTCCGAAGCGCCAACGAGCGTGAACGAGGACCAATCGCCGCAATCGTCCACCCGGTACAGCGCAAGTTGCGTGTCCATGTTGGTGCCCTCGTGGCAGCTGCTGATGAGCACGGGATCGGTGGAGCTGGCGGTGAAGCTGAGCCAAACCGTGCGCGCGATGTTCCCGTCCGAACCGCACCACCAACCCTGCGTTCCGCAGCCGCCCAGGGGGTTCGCGTCGGGCGACGGTTCGCCGATTTGGACGGTTGCACCTTCCGTCGAAACGGTGACGGTATCCCCGTCCACGGTGATGGCCGCTGCATCGCACGGACTGTCGTGCTCAACAAAGGACGATTCCGAGGGACAGAAGTTCCAGGTATTGCCTGCGCCGGAGCCCGTGTACGCCCCGATTGCATCGCCATCAGCGGCCAGCTCGAATGACGTGCCCCCATCGCCGTAGTCGTCGATGTGAACGAAGTCGTAGCATCCCCACGTGGGCAGGCAGAACGGCCCCTCGGTGATAACGGCATTCGAAGCATACGTCGCCGAACCGTTCGCGTTGCCGTTTCCGTCGCATCCCACCTCGTCGGAATTCCCCCCAAATGCCCACGGATTCATCTCGCATTCCGCACCGGTGTCCACGATCTCCCAATACACCTCATATCCCCAACCGTCCGTATCCACCGTGACTGTCAGCGCCGACTCGCCCGCTGGACATTGCGCAAAAAGGGAGGGAACCAGGACCCATGCTGCCCCGGTGATGGATGCTATCCTTAACATGTTTTTCAAAACTTTTGTCGGCGGAAGATAGCGCGAGATTGGATTGCGGACTGTGCCGTCCTACATTCGCCGCTTGCTTCCTTCAATCCCGCAACCATGATTGTCCTGCTTTCCCCTGCGAAGACCATCGACTGCACCGCAATGGACCACGCCAGTTCGGCGTCTCAACCGGCCTTTTTGGAGGAGGCGGAGTATTTGGTCCACAAACTCGCGAAGTTCTCTTCGAAAAAGCTCCAATCGCTGATGAAAATCAGCCCGGAACTCGCCGAGTTGAACGTGGAACGCTACCGAAATTGGCACGCGCCGTTCCACCCGGGGAATGCGTCGCCGTGCATCGAATGCTTCCAAGGGGAAGTGTACCGCGGATTGGATGCGAAGACGTTCAAGCGGCCGGATTTGGAGTTTGCCCAGCGGCACCTCCGGATTCTGAGCGGCCTGTATGGCGTGTTGCGGCCGCTGGATTTGATGCAACCTTACCGGTTGGAGATGGGGACCAAATGGCCCATCACCCCGGCGAAGCCGAACCTCTACACGTACTGGGGAGACCGCATTGCGAAAGCGATTGCGGCCGATGCGGAAGGTGTTGTGGTGAATTTGGCCAGCCAAGAATACAGCAAGGCGGTCCAGCGTGACGCATTGAATGCGCCGATCATCGACATCGAATTCAAGGACCTCGTGGGCGACCAATTCAAGGTATTGGGAACGTATGCGAAGCACGCACGCGGGGCCATGGCGCGGTTTGCCATCAAACGCCAAATCACCGATCCCGAAGGACTCAAGGACTTCAACGCGGGCGGTTACCTTTACACGGAGAATCTTTCAACGGAAACGACTTGGGTCTTCACCCGAGATCATCATTCAATCCCTTCTGATGTTTAAATCCAACCTTCCAGCCCTTGCCACGGTGGCAGCGGGCCTGTTTTTCATGACGGGTTGCGCCCAATCTCAAAATGCGCAAACCCAAGAAACCTCGACTGAGATGACTGAATTGAGCTACGCCTTTGGCGTGTTGTTCGCCAACAACCTGATGCAAGAAGGGGTGAACGAATTGGACACCGACGCGGTCGCACGCGGCTTTGCGGAGCAATTTGGCGGCACCGCCACCTTGACGATGGAAGAAGTGAACCAGGTGTTGAGCGAAGGCATGGCCGCCTTGCGCGAAGCCCAAAACGCAGACTACTTGGCCGAATGCCAAGCCTTCCTTGACGAAAACGCAAAGAAGGACGGCGTGCAAGTCACGGAGTCGGGATTGCAGTACGAGCACCTCGTGGTGGGCGACGGCCCCTCCCCCGATGCGTCGTCCACGGTCACCGTGCATTACAGCGGCACGCTCATCGACGGCACCGAGTTCGATTCGAGCTACAAGCGCGGAGAGACCATCAGCTTCCCGCTCGGTGGCGTCATCCCCGGCTGGACGGAAGGGCTGCAGCTGATGAAGGTCGGCGGCAAGACGCGCTTTGTCATCCCCCACGATTTGGCCTACGGAGCGACCCCCAACCCGAACAGCCCCATCCCGCCGTATGCAACGCTCGTCTTTGAAGTTGAGCTGTTCGAAGTGAAGTAAACCCCACTCATCGGCCTGAAAATGAAACCTTGATGGTTCCCGAGCGTAAACGGGGCCATTAAGGTTTTTTTCATGGACCCATTTTACGCCCTTCCCTCCCGCCTCGCGGGCACGTTTTTCCTGGTTTGCTTGAGTTGGTTTGGCCTGCAAGGCGGGCACGCTCAAGTTCCGTACGTTGCCGCTCCCGCACCTTCGGTTGCGGTGCAAGCCGGGGAGGTGAACTCCCCTCCTGTTCTGGAGTGCGCGGACGACGAAGACCGGTCCGAAGCCGACGGCGCTCAACGCCGATCGTACGAGCGATTCGAAGAAGCCGTTCGCGCGCAAATCAACCGCGACCGCTTCCAAGTTTACCGTGGGGAACGTCCCGCGGAGGCGATTTGGTCCTTGCCGGTGGTGGTGCACGTGTACCACCGAGGCGAGGACGTGGGCGAGGGGTTCAACTTGAGCTACCCGCAATTGAACAGCGCGCTCGAGGCGCTCAATTCTGACTTTGCGAATGGAGAAAGCGTGGACACGGGCATCCGCTTCAAATGGGCGCGTCGAGGTGTTGAGGGCTTGCCGACAACGGGCATCGTGCGCCACCTCTTCACGGATGAAACGCTGGACCGCGCGCACGAATGGATGGCGGAGGTCGCGTGGGATCCGGAGCGGTACGTGAACCTGTTCGTGCTGCCGGATTTGGGCCGCATGGGGCTGAAAGGCCAAACCATCGGGGCGTCCCTCGAATCGGCTCCCCTCGGCATCGCCATCGCCAGCCGCGCGTTCGGAACGCTCGGCTGGGTCGACGCCTGGACCTCCTCGAACCGCACGCTCACGCACCAAATGGGGCACTACCTCGGCTTGCGCCACGTCTACGCAACGGGCGGCGACGGCGACTGCTCGCGATCCGGTGACGGCGTGTGCGACACGGAACCAACGGGACGGCACACTTCATGCGAACCGGTCCATGCGGACGAAGACGTGCACAACCACATGGATGGGGCGCCGGGCATCTGCCGAACGCATTTCACTCCGGGCCAAAAAGAACGCATGCGCGCAGTCCTCCAAGCGACGCGCTCGGCGTTGATTGAACGTACCGCGACCGAACCGATCGCGCCGTTGGACGGGGCCATCACCGGTGTCGGCGTGCGGGATTTGGCCTGCTCATCGGAAGGCACCCCGTGGGTGGAACTGGCGAATGTCGGCAGCGCGGTCATCGATTCGGCCATTGTGCGCATCCGACTCAACAGCCACGATGCGTATCCGGTTTTCTGGCATGGGCGCTTGGCCGCGGGTGAGCGCGTGCGCATCGAAGGGCCGAAAATGGCCATCGGCTACGGGCCTTACGCCGTCAGTGTGGAACTCGAATTGCCTGTCGAAAACGGCCGCAACCGCGTGGACGCATCGAGCCCATTCCAAGAGCTTGAAGGGTACCTCGCGAACAACGCGTGGGTGGAATCCGGGGAGAACTTGCCGGGCAACCGATTGGCGTTGGCGCTGGCGCCGGATGCGTTCGGAGACGAGATCAGCTGGGTTTTGACGGACCAAAATGGCACCGAATGGGCCCACTCAGCCCCCTACCCGTTGGGCAAAGCAGGCATTCCGGTTGAACAAGCGACGTGCGTTCCGGCTGGATGCTACCGCCTCGAACTCTCGGACGCTGGGGGCAACGGATTGGGCCAAGGGCGTGGCACCTGGTACGAATTGCGCTCGGGCAATGGGGACGTGTTGGCCTCGGGAACCGGCGATTACGGTGCGGGAACGCGAACGTCCTTCTGCGTCGCGGCCCTGGAAATCCCCACGTGCATGGACGCCAACCAAAACGGCGTCTGCGACGACCTCGAGTCCCGTGGCTGCACCGACGAACTGGGCTGCAATTACGACCCCAAAGCCACCTTCCTGAGCGATTGTGAATTCCCGGATTTCGGCCGAGATTGCGCCGGTGAATGCCTCGGCGATCGCGACGGAGACGGCATCTGCGACCAGCTGGAATGGCAAGGCTGCCTTGACGCGTCGGCGTGCAACTACGACGACCGGGCGACCGACGAGGGCCCCTGCGAGTACGGCAACTGCAATGAATCGGCCGAAGGGCTCGGGGAAGCATTGGACGGCAAGAACGAAATCAAGTTGTACCCGAACCCCTCCATGGAGCAACCTCCGGTTTGGACGGTGGAAGGCTTCACCCGCGATGGCATGCGGGCCCGGTTGTACTCTCCGAACGGCGTGCTGGTTTGGGAAACCGTGACGGAACGGGAATCCGACGGCCGCCATCGACTGCGCACGGACACGTGGATCGCCAGTGGCGCCTACATCCTTGAACTCTCGGCCGCGGATTATGAGCACCCGGTGGCCCCTTCGGTCGTGCACGTTCGGGTGCGTTAATCGTCCCGCACGGGATGCAATTTCCTCCTGAATCCGTAGTTTGCACCCCATGACCGCATTGATTACAAACGACGCCGTGGTGCTCGGCCTGTTGCTCGCCGTGTTGGCTTTGGTCTTTCACACGAGCCAGCTTCCTCGATTTGCCCAATTCTACAAGGTGGTGCCTTCGCTCCTCCTGTGCTACTTCCTGCCGGCTCTGCTCAACTCCGCCGGAATCATCGATGGCGAATCGTCTTCGCTGTACTTCGTGGCCTCGCGCTATTTGCTGCCCGCGAGCTTGGTGCTGCTGTGCTTGAGCATTGATTTGAAGGGGATTTGGAACTTGGGGCCCAAAGCGCTCATCATGTTCTTCACGGCAACCGTTGGCATCGTGATCGGCGGCCCCATCGCGCTGAAACTCGTGAGCTTCATCGAACCCGCGGTGTTGGGCGGAGAGGATCCGGAAGCGTTTTGGCGAGGCCTTTCAACGGTCGCCGGATCGTGGATTGGCGGCGGGGCGAACCAAGCAGCACTGAAGGAGATATCCCAAACCACGGACGACCAATTCAGCGCGATGCTCATCGTGGACGTGTTCGTGGCCAACTTGTGGATGCCTTTTCTGTTGGTCGGAGCGGGCATGAGCGCGGTGCTCGATCGCCGGCTGAAGGCAGATGCCTCGGCAGTCGATGCCTTAAAAGAGAAGGTGGAACGGTTCTCTTTGAGCATTGCGCGCAACCCGTCCTTTTCTGATTTGATGGTCATTTGCGGCATCGCCTTCGGTTCGGTCGCGGTGGCGCATCTAGGGGCCGACGCGTTGGGGCCGTGGTTCAAGGGGTGGTTTGGCGGCATCAAAACCGCGAATCCCGGGAGCTTCGTCGCGTACTTGTCGAGCTTGGAGCAGGGATTCTTCTGGATTGTGGTCCTGGCAACGGCGTTGGGCATCGCGCTGAGCTTCACCCCCGCGCGTTCCTATGAAGGGGCTGGTGCGAGCAAAATCGGCAGCGTATTCTTGTACGTGCTGGTAGCGACCATTGGAATGAAAATGAACCTGCGCGAACTCTATCACCAATGGGACGTGTACTGGTCGGTCATCCTGATCGGATTGATTTGGATGGGCGTGCACATCGTCACGTTGCTGGCGGTGGCCAAATGGATCAAAGCTCCGTTCTTCTTCGTTGCGGTGGGATCGCAAGCCAACGTCGGCGGCGCCGCTTCGGCCCCCATCGTAGCCAGCGCCTTCTCTCCCGCGCTCGCGCCCGTTGGCGTGTTACTCGCCGTCCTCGGTTACGCGGTCGGAACCGTCGGAGCCATCGTCTGCATGGAGCTGATGCATGCCATCTCGCTGTAAGGATTTGGCCAAATTCGGAGGCAACGCCGCCACGTGATACAGGACCTTCCGTCGGTCGTTGTCGTCGCGTTTCCTTCGAACCAAATCGTATCCGTACAACAAATTGAACTCCGTATTGACTCCTTGGATGATGCGCGACCGCTTGGCCCGCAGGGTCTCGGGAGACTCGATGTTGTGGATGTTCCACAACACGTCCAGTTCAACCGCGGAATAAGACCGCTTGCTCGAGAGCACCACCGACCGAAGCGGTTCAGACCAATGCGCAATCGACGCAACCGAAGACGCCGGCAACGAAACCGACTCCTTCGGCCCCGGATCGGATGGAAGGGGCTCCGGTTGAGCGTTGCGCTGGTACCACACCCAACCTCCAAATCCCACCCACGAAAGGACCAGCAGCCCCCAAGGAAGTCCCAGCGACTCCGCCCCTCCCTCATTCGAAGGCCGAACGGCTCCCATTTCCACAGGCGCCCTGAAATCCGCGAAGCGCACCTTTTCCCCGTAATCGTATCGGTTCAGGCGGTGCTCATCTTGGCCAAATTCGAGCACATTGCCAGCTGAAGTGCGCACCACGGCACCGGAAGCCGCTTGCATCAAATGACCAGCCCATGCGTCACTTGGAAATTCAGCCACCCATCCATCCGCTTTCCTCAAGACCACCAAGTCCTGATCGCCCGCCACCCAAACCACGTAATCATCCAGAACAAACCGCGCCGTGGACGAAGCCTCAAAAGTCCCTCCGCGCACGCCGCTCTTCCACCGACCGCTTGCCAAATCGAAATCCCAAGTCTCCAACTGTTCTCCGAGCGAACACCACACCGCCTTCCCCTCATCTTGCCACACGACGTAGTCAAAGCGCGGATCCGGAGCCGTGCCTGCCGCCATCACCCGCTCCCAAGCGACCGAATCCAGATTCCACTTCCACACGCTAGCATGCCGACCGCACGCCAATTCCCCGCCGAACGCCCACCATTGCCCATTCCAATCCACCAGGTGGTGCGGGCGCACCGCACCCGGTCCCTCATCCGGATGAAGTCCAGGCACGACACCCGACACCAACTCAAAGGTGCGTTCCGTAGAACCGGAGCGGATCACGATGCGATTCCCCCCTTCATCCAGCTGGCGCGACTCCATGTAGGTCGCTTCCGGGATTCCCCAAACAACGACCGAAGTGCACACCATCACCAGTGCTGTGATCAGCCGCCCCCTTCGTAACGAACCCAATTGCTTCATCATGTTCCTGAACTCGTGGTCGAAAATAGACGGAATAAAAGTTTCGAATTGAGTGACGATGTGATTAACGGAAATAAAATCCGTTGCAACGCATTTTCTACCCGAATATACCGACGATTTGGATGCGAATGAAGCCTTCAGCCATTCAGGAGGCCTTCGAAGAGGTGCCCCATGCGATCGCGTTTGGTCTTTAAATATTGCGCATTCTCCGGTGCGACGCTCGTCTCCAACGGCATCCGTTCCACCACTTCGATGCCCGCGTCATTCAATGCAGCAACCTTATCGGGATTGTTGGAGTGCAGCCGAACGCGCGCAATGCCGAGCTCACGCAATAGCCAAACGGCGGCCTCGTAGGACCGGTCATCGGCCCCATGTCCCAGTTGCAGGTTGGCATCCAGGGTATCCCATCCTTTGGCCTGCAATTCGTACGCTTTGATCTTTTCGACCAATCCGATGCCACGGCCTTCTTGGCGCAGGTAAATCAGGATTCCGCCGTCGGCACCGAAGCGATCCAACGCCGCGTTCAGTTGCGGGCCGCAATCGCATTTCAGCGAGCCGAAGACGTCGCCGGTCATGCACTCGCTGTGGATCCTGACATCGGTGACATCGCCCGATTGGGGGTGATGGAGCGCCACATGCGGGTGTTCATCGCCGGGTTGACCGAAAGCGAGGAACCGAAAACCGCCGTGCGAGGTGGGCAGTTCTGTAGAGGCAAGCACATTCATTTAGCGAAGTTACGTCAAGGTCCCATGCGGGGGACGAGGGCGATGCGGTCCATAACGGGTTCCACGGCCAAATCCCGGCACCCCATGGTGTACGGTCCGGCCTGCTTCGTTACCGGGCGCCAGGCCCCGTTGCCGTCGGCGTCCCATGCATCCACGACGACGCGCCAATTCGTCCCGTCGGGTTTGGGGCAGCGCCAGGCGAGGTGGTCGCCCTCCTGAACGCCCGTAGTGGAAGGGGGCGCACCGGCCAAAGATTGCAACGACCAACCCGTGTGGCGCCAGTGAGCGTGCAGCGAATCCCCATCCACGATGCGCACTTCAAAGGCCACGTGATCAAAACCGAACCGCGGCCCCCAAACCGTCGACCAACGGGGCGCACACATCCTGACGCGAATTTCCCACTCGGGTCCCTCTTCGAACACTTCAAGGGACTTCAGGTCCATGCTGCGGTCAAACCCTGGGGAGGTAGGAGGCACGATGCTGCCGGTCAAGCCACGGTCATCTCCGCACGCATCCTCCTCCCGCCCGAGCGACCGGCGTGGATGCGCGACCTCCACCCATTCCGGAGCCGAAAGCGAAACGAGTTGGTTGCCTTCAAATCGAGCCCGCTGAACCCGATGCCGGCCATTAGGAACGCCAGCAAGGCCTTCCGGTGCGAACGCGCCATTCACCACCCATAGGGAATCCACCGGATCGCGCGAGGCCACGCGTTCGGAAGCCGGTCGCCAATCGCTCCAAGCCAACCACGCGTTGGGAGAGAGGTCCGCACGAATGAGGCGACCGGAATCGAACGCCACGTCGGCGGTTCCTTCGACGCGACTCGGCACCGGTTCGCGCCCCCCTTGCCTTGGAGGTGTTTCTGAGGCAACGACCCGATGCGCCGAGGCGTTGCACAGGACGTGGACCGTGTCGCCTTCGTGGGCAACGGACCAGTACAGGATCGACGTGGCCTCGATGGCGCGCGCCTCCACCACGCGTCCCCGACTCAAGGTCGGGTGAGCCCGCCGCCACGCAATGGCCTCGCGCAACCAAACGAACGGCTCCGCATCCACGTCGAACCGACCGAACAAGTTGGGCCGAGGGGTCCGGTCACCCTGCTCCGTTCCTTGGTAAAGGACCGGCACGCCCGGCAAGCTGAGCAGCGAATTGAGGGCCTGCCGCGTGGCCGCCTCGCTCGCCGTAGCGCGGAATCGCGCCATGTCATGGTTGTCAATGAAGTTGACCAGCTGGCGGGCGGGATCGGAGAACATTTGGCCTTGAAGCGTCAACCGATGGGCCAAATCCGCAACCGCCCCTCCCTCTCCAAACACCCGCAACAAGCTCTCCTGCAGGGGGAAATTCAGCACCGCATCCACCCCCTCATAACCGGGGCGCCGCAAATGCTTCAGCAACTCCTGCTCCCCTTCATCCCCGAATGGCGCCGAATGCACCCACACCTCCCCAAACGTTGGGAAATCCCGCCCATCCCGTTCAGCAAACCGGCGCACCCCAGGATCCCCCAGCTCGCCCTCCAAAAACGCCGGCCAAAAGCCCTCCTCCACGTACTTGTGCGTGTCGAAACGGAACCCATCCGCTCCCCCCTCCTCGATCCACCAGCGGTAAATCGCCCGCAACCGAGCGCGCACCGAATCCGACTCCGTGCGCAAATCATCGAGGTTGGCCAGCTCAAAGGTCAACACCTGGTCGGGGTCGTTATAATCCTCAATGGTACCGAAAGCATGGTAAAGCCCGGACTCCGGCTGCAACCACTCCGCACGCGGACGGTCCCGCACCACGCGGCCCGAATCTGTGGTGACGGCCCAGTCCCCGGTGTGGTTCACCACCACATCCTGGATCAGCAGCATCCCCCGATCATGCAACGCGTCCGCCAAGGACTTCCAATCCTCGAAGGTCCCGAAATGCGCATCAACTGACTCAAAATCAGACGCCCAGTAACCGTGATACCCCGTGTACGTGCGCTCCGGATTCCACCATTGGTTGTGCACTGGAGGCGTAAGCCAAATCCCCGTAGCGCCGAGCTCCTCCAGGCCATCCAACACCCCCAACACCCCTTCCAAATCCCCACCCTGAAAATGCGATTCCCGCGCAGGGTCCCACTCTCCGGCCCCCTGATCGTCATTCTGGGGATTGCCATTCGCCAGCCGATCGATCAGCGCGAAGTAAATCACTTCGTCGCGCCAGTCGCGCTGGGTCGAACCGCACCCCCATCCCATCACCACTGCGACAATTCCCAACCACATCCGAATCTCCATGAATCAAAAATAACAAGGGGCGCCCTCCCGGGCGCCCCTCATCCAATCCAAACCGTTCAAACACTCAGCACTCCACGCCAAAGGCAGCCAAGAAGGCCAACAAATCCGGCGTACCAATGGCTCCGTTTCCATCCAAATCCGCAGGGCACGGGTTCACCGCGTCGAAGGTGCACGTCCCATTCTCCACGTTGGCGTTGGGATTGTAATTCGAGGCGGTTGAATACGTGCAACCCTCCACCAACGGAGTCGCACACGACCCGTCATCCGAACCCGCGAACGGGTGAAAATCTGCGCTGTACGGGTCCGTGCAACCCGCACAAGCATCGCAACTGAAGAAACAATGCGCCTCGGTGATCAGGTCACTGCCCGCGACCACGAGGACCCGATTGCCCCCGTTTCCGCAGTCGCCCACCGACTCGTCCGCGCCCCACTCGTTGCCGTTCACGAATTTGTACTCATACGCCCCGTCAGCCAAAACCAACTGCACCTCGTACACGCCGTAGCCCAAAAGCGCCATCGGCGTCGCTCCGGGATCCCAACCTTGGAAGGCACCCGCCACGTGCACGCCGTTGGGAGAAACGGTCTCGTTGCTCATGTTCACACGCAAGGTCACCAGGTATTGGCACGATCCATCGTTCGCGTCCGCTTCAGCGTTGTAATTCTGGGCGTTCGCATCGTCGCAGCCGGGGTTGTAGAAGCACGAACCATCGTCCTCGGTGGCTGCCGTGTTGTAGTTGGCCGCGGTTTCATCCGTGCAGCCCATGACCGCCTCGGAGCACCCTGAGCAGCTGTTGAAACAAACGACCTCCAAGACCTCCGCCTCACCCGAGCGGAAGTGCGTCCGGTTCCAGCTGCCGAAGCCGTTGTCGGCCCCGCACCCCATCATGGCAAAGTCGGCGGTTTCCGAACCGCTCTCATCGATGGCACCTTCCACGAACGGGTTGCCGATGGAGTACTTGTATTGAATTTCATCCACGCCCTCCACGAACACCGTCCCCGTCCAAACGCCGTCTCCATCTGAATCGGCGAGCGCAACCGCTCCTGCCTGCCAGGAGGGCGTTGTGAAGGACCCCATCAGGTAGACGCCGTTGGCTGCTGCCGAATCGATTTGGGAAGCATCCACTTGGAAGGTGATGTCCGCCCCCGGAGTGGGCAAAGCGCATTCGGCCGTGCACTGACCAAAGCACGTGGACACGATCAAGGCCTCATCGCCCACTGTGATCTCGCGGTTGTTGGAAACGGCGCACTCTGAGGGGACGGCTTCATCGGAGCCCCAAGCGTTTCCGTTCACGAATTTGTACTGATAGGTGGCGGGCTCAATGTCGAGGGTAACGCTGTAAATGCCGTCGCCATCATCGTCCGTCAGCTCCGTTCCAGCGGGATCCCAGCCTTGGAAAGCCCCGGCTACATGCACCCCTTGAGCGCTTACTTCCTGGAGCGACAGGTCCACTTCAAAGGTCACCGGCGTCGTCGCAACGACCGTACCGCACGCCACACACGCTCCGAAGCAGACGGGATCCAACACCGTGTCCACGTCCGGCGCCGCCTCCATGAAGCGGTTGTTGTTGTCGCTCACGTTGCCGCACGCGGGGGGAACGTTTTCTTCGAGGCCCCACGTCGGACCGTTCATGAATTTCCACTGGACAAAGCTTCCGGCCTCCACGGCTGCTGTGACCGAATAGACGCCATCACCATCATCGTCCGACAATTGGGTTCCACCTGCGGTCCACCCTTGGAAGGAACCCGCTACAAACACCCCAGCAGGGTTCGGTGGGGTGTCGTTCATGTCGACTTGGAAGGTGATGTTCACCAGTGATTGGGACCAAGCGCCCAACGAAAACGCAAGGGCTGCGGCAAAGGATAAAACGTGCTTCATGGCTATGATTTGGTTTGATCAGTTCGATGGTTCAGCTCAAATCCAAGACGAATGAACCGAACGACATCACGTAAATATATGGCAAACATAGTGTACTAGATACACTTGATTCAGAATTATTCGCCCGCTGCGGCCTGTTCTCGGATCCGGAACGTCAGCAAGCCGCCCAATACCAGCGAAGTTCCTGCGAGGAGCATCGGAGCAATTTCGCCTTCGCCGAACAACCGTTGAAGGACATTGATTCCCCCCAGTGCTGCTGCAATCTGAGGCAGCACAATGAACATGTTGAAGAGGCCCATGTAGGTGCCCATTTTCTCCTCGGGCAAGCCCCCGGATAGCATGGCATACGGCATGGACAAAATGCTTCCCCAAGCCAAACCGATGAGGCCGAACGACGCATTCAACCACCCCGCGCTCGTCGGCGCCAGCAACACCATGGAGGCAAACCCCAACCCACCGAGGACCAGCGCCACCGCATGGACCGCCTTCCGGTTGATGGGCATGCGCGACGTCACAAAGGTCAACACCAACGCGAACACCATGGAGCTCAGGCCGTACGTCCCCATTGCCGCACTGACGGCATCGGCTGCATCGTTGTACGCGCCGATTTTCTCGGCGAAAAGCGGATCGCCTGAACCGGGATTGGGGGACTGAAACACATGAGCAGTGAGCGCAGGGGTCGCCTTCGCCCACATGGTGAAAAAGGCGAACCAACTGAAAAACTGCACCAAACCAAGGCTCCGCATGATGCGCGGCATCGCCACCAAATCACCCCACAGCTCCTGCGCCCCCTTCCCACGGGTTTCCTGCTTCATCTCCTCAAAGGCAGCCAAATCAGCTGGCGGATCTTCCGTAGTTTTCCAGACCGTGAAGAGGATGGACGCGAGGAAGACAAAGGCGCCGACGGCGAACGCTGCGAAGACCGAGGGCGGGATTTGGCCTGCAGGCGCTTCATTCGAGAAGGCCAAAACCGGAGCCGCCGCCGGCCAGTTCACCTCCACCCACTCCCCCATCCGCGTGATGGCCAACGGCAAATTCGAAGCCACCCACGTTCCGATGCCGATGATGAGCGTTTGCATCACGAACCCGTACGAACGCTGATCCTCGTTCAACTTGTCCGCCACCAACGCGCGGAACGGCTCCATGCTGATGTTGATCGACGCATCCAGGATCCAAAGGAACCCCGCCGCCATCCATAACGCCGAACTGTACGGCACGAAGAACAACGCCAGCGAGCTCAAGATGGCGCCGATCAAAAAGTACGGGCGCCGACGCCCCCAGCGCGGGCTCCACGTGCGGTCGCTCAGGTACCCAATGATGGGTTGGACGATGAGGCCCGTCAACGGAGCCGCAATCCACAGCAAGGGCACATCATCGGGCTCCGCACCCAAGGTTTGGAAGATGCGGGTCATGTTCCCGCCTTGCAGGGCAAAGCCAAATTGAATTCCAAGGAACCCAAAGCTCATGTTCCAAATCTCCCAAAATGAGAGGCGGCGCTTGGTGGTGGTGGTGCTTGACATGCGCCCAATTTAGCGAATAAGTGTACAAACAACACCACCAGTTTGCTGTCGAAATGGTGCACAAAAAAAGGGAGGCCGCTTGGCCCCCCTATTCTTTTTACATGCTGGTGCGGCTCACTCTGGGCAGGAAGTGCCGTATGTGGCCAGGAATTCAATCAAATCGGCCGAACCCACGGATCCATTGCCGTCCACATCGAAGGGGCATGCATCCACGCAATCGAAGATGCAGGACCCGTCATCGACCGATGCGGAGGCGCTGTAGTTCAAGGCATCCATGTACGTGCAACCGGAAACGGCCTCGACGCACGAACCATCGTCAACCGTCGCGAGCGGATTGTAGTTCGCCGCCACATCATCGGTGCAGCCCGCCCAAACGCACGACCCGTCGTCATACGTGACAGCCGCATCGTAATTCGAAGCATTGCTGTATCCGCAACCGCCTACGATGCACGAACCATCGTCCACGTTCGCAAAGGTTTCGTAGTTGTCCGCGTCCGGGTTGGTGCAACCGAGGTATTCGCAAGACCCGTCATCGTCCGTCGCGGCCTCGTTGTAGTTATCCGCTGACGCGTCGGTGCAACCCGGGACTTCCAGTTCATCGCAAATGCCGTCGCCGTCCGCATCGTTCACGCAGTTTCCAAAGCAGTCGAAGTACAGCTCGGGGAATACGCATGAGCCATCGTCGGTGTTGGCTGCCTGGTCAAAGTTGCAGGCCGCGCTGTTGGTACAACCCAAAAACTGACACGACCCATCATCGTCGGTCGCAGCCGGGTTGAAGTTGTCCGCATCCGCATCCGTGCAACCCGCGATTTCTTGCTCGTCGCAAACGCCATCGCCGTCGGTGTCGTTGATGCAGTTGCCGAAGCAATCACGGAAGGGCTCGGGGTAAATGCACGAACCATCGTTCGCTTCAGCAGAAGCGTCGTAGTTGCACGCGGTGTTGTCGGTGCAGCCTTGAACCACAATGGGGAATTCCAATGTTTGGTTCGTCTCTTGCGGATTCGAGCCGTTTTCTGCTCGGTACTGCAAGTTGATGCTCAGGTTCACCACACCATCGGTCGTCAATTGAGCGACCAACACCCGCCCCTGTTCGTCGGGATAAGCCAACGGCTCCAAACCGGGCAACACGAACCAGCTGCCCCCCAACGCGTTTTCGATTGCGAACGCGCCCCCAGCCTCGAAGGCCGCCGCTGCATCGTCCGTCCCCAACGTCGTTAAGTTCACCGCATCGTTCTCTCCCCCAATCGTGAACCATGAATCGTACGCCACGTTCGGATCCACCAACAGCGCAACATCCGAAACCTCATTGGCAAACGCCCCGCCCAAGTCGTTTTGATAGAACGAGGTGGTCGTGGTGATGCTCATCGGGTTGCCTTCCACTGCGTAGACGGCACTGAGCTGGTCGTCTGGGTTTTCAAAGTTGGCGTAAACGCGGTAGGTGCGCATGCCCACCGTCGGCATGTCTTCGGCCACCAACTCATAGGTCAACCCCGTGTACGAAGGCTCGGGGTACTCGCAGGAACCGTCGTCAATGGTGGCTTCGGCGTCATAGTTATCCGCCAGCGGATCCGTGCAGCCCAGACCGTTTGCGGACTCTGGGAAGGTCAACTGCATGCCCGTTCCTTGGTAGGTCACGAAGTCGAAGTCCCGGATTTGGATGTTCCAGTTGACGGACACGACGCCGTTGCTGGTGATTTGGCCCAACAGGACCCGTCCATTCACCGGCACCGCTTGCGCAGATACGCCCGGCACCAAATAAATGGAGCCACCCGTAAAGGTGTTCACATTCAACTCGTCCGTGGCATTGAAGTCCACCAAAAAATCTTCCATGCCCAACGTGGCGGAGTTGTCGTTTTCACCTGGTGCCGCGCCCAACGCGAGCCACGTGTCGAATTCCATTTCCGGGAACACCGCGAAGAAGGCTGGGTTGAGTTCACTGGGGAAGTTGCCTCCCATGTCGTTCTGGTAAATGTCACCCGTCGACGAAATGGTCCAAGGTGCCGTGTCGTAACCGAAGGCAGCGACGACCTCCAAATCCGCGCTCGAGAAGTCCGCATACACGCGATAAGTCGTGTAACCCGTGATGCCATCCTCTGCGTAGACTTCGTACGAAAGTCCTTCGATAAAGCCCCCGCCCCACGTGCAGGTTCCGTTGTCCGTGGTTGCGTCCGCATCGTAGTTGTCCGCGGTTTCACTGGTGCATCCGAACGATTCCTGATCGTCACAGATTCCGTTGTTGTTGAGATCGGACAAGCATTCGCCTGCGCAATTCTGTCCGGGATCCGGGTAGGTGCACGATCCGTTGTTCACGGTTGCGTCCGCGTTGTAGTTGCACGCCGTTGAATCGGTGCAACCCGGAATGTACAGGGTGCCTTCGCATTGGCAGTTTGCGGAATACGCGTCGTCAATGGTGTTCGGGTCACCATCGGTGCAGGCATCCCCGACGAACACGCAAGGTTCGGGAATGTTCGCTCCAGGCGCATAGTTGCACGCCTCCGGATCGGGGCAACCGCTGATCGCCACTTCGCCCAAGCAATTGCAGGATGCATCCCAGGTGTCGTTGATGGTGCCCGGGTCGCCATCATCGCACGAAGACCCCACGTTTTCGCACGCGGCAGACATGTTCGCTTCGGGGTCGTAATTGCAAGCCGTTGGATCCATGCAGCCTTCGACAATCACGACCCCAACGCAATTGCAGTTGCCGTCAATGGTGTCTTCCATGGTGCCCTCGTTGCCGTCGTTGCAGGCATCGCCGATGAAGAAACACGAACCATCATCCACTTCGGCCGTTGCGCTGTAGTTGCACGCCGAAGCCGACATGCAACCCGATTCGAGCTGTGGCCACGTCATTTCAAGGCCTTCGTCATTGAATGTCACGCCCGCCCCATCTCGGTACTGCAGGTTCCAAACCAACGTCATGACCCCCGTCGTGGTGAGTTGCGCGATGAGCACCTTGCCGTCATCTCCCGCCAATGCATCCACGGATGCGCCGGGAACGACGTACCAAGACGCACCGTTTTGGTTGTCCACGATGAATCCGTTCCCCGTGTTGAATCCGGGAATGAATGGCTCGAACCCGAGCTGAGCAACCCCTCCTGAACCGGTCGAATTCGCGCTGCCGATGGTGAACCACGAATCGTATGCCATCGAAGGCACAACGGCAAAAAACGCCTCGTTGATGGTTTGGCCCAAGAACGAACCCAGCGGGTCTTGGTAGAACGATGTCGTGGTGGTCACCTGGAGCGGCGCCGCAAGGGAAACGCTCTGCTCCCCGTAAATGGCGATCAACTCGTCATCGGGTGCATCAAAGTTGGCGTAGAACCGGTACGTGGTTCCAAATTCCGAGGTGGCCGTGGTTTCGACCGTGATGCCCGTGAATGTCGCGTGTGCCATCAGGGACAGCAAGCATGCACCGGCAGCCAAGAAAAATGATTTCATGGTGTTGTGTTGTGGTGGTTGGGTCATGTGAAAGACGCACCGAAGGGGCTTCGGTTGTCCAAGCATTGGCTCAAGTTAACGGGAATCCCGCAACGCCACAACCACACGGGTCAGTGCTTGTCAACGAAGCGATGTGCACGCTTGAATCAGGGCGGTGGTTGAGGCATCGTGGTGCGCCATTTGGCCTCCCTCCAAATCCTTCAACACGCTGGATGCCAATTCCTTTCCCAACTCAACCCCCCATTGATCGAAGCTCAAAATGTTCCACAGCACCCCTTGAACGAAAATCCGGTGCTCGTGCAACGCGATGAGCTGCCCGACCGCATGGGGAGTCAGGGCATCGAACAGGAAGAAGGACGTCGGACGGTTGCCTTCAAACACCCGGTGAGGCGCGACCCGGGCGATTTCCCCTTCGGTCTTCCCGTGTGCTCGCATGCTGGCCTCCACTTCCGAACGGGACTTCCCCTTCATGAAGGCCTCTGCTTGTGCAATGGCATTCGCGAGCAGCTTGCGGTGGTGGTCCTCGCTGCTGGACAAGGGTGCCTTGAACGCGATCAAATCAGCGGGGTGCACCGTTGTTCCTTGATGAAGCAACTGGTAAAATGCGTGCTGCCCGTTGGTCCCCGCCTCCCCCCAAACCACCGGTCCCGTCGCGTGGTTCACGGGAGCGCCATCCCGACCGATGGACTTGCCGTTGGACTCCATGTCCGCCTGCTGGAGGTAAGCCGCAAAACGGGACAAATCCTGGGCATAACACAAGACCGCATGGCTGGAAAACCCCCAAAAGTTCACGTTCCAACACCCGAGCAACGCGGCGATGACCGGCGCATTTGCCGCCAACGGCGCTTCTTGAAAATGCCGGTCCATGTCACGGGCCCCGCGCAGCAGTTCCCTGAAGGATGCGGACCCGGCGGCCACCGCAATGGCCAAGCCCACGGGCCCCCAAAGCGAGTACCGGCCGCCCACCCAATCCGAAAACCCGAACACGCGCTCCTCGGAAATGCCGAACTCCGCAGCCAACGGCACGTTGCTCGACACCGCGGCAAAATGCCGCCCGACCGCTTCGTTGCCCTGAGCATCCGCGACCCAACGGCGTGCCGCCAAGGCGTTCGTCATCGTTTCTTGCGTTGTGAACGTCTTGCTCACCACGATGAACAGCGTCGTGGCAGGGTCGAGTCCATTCAGCACGGACTCCAAATGCGCACCGTCCACGTTGCTGACGAAGTGCACCCGAGGGCCCGAGCACGACCGGCGCAAAGCCCGTACCACCATCTCCGGCCCCAAATCGGAGCCTCCGATGCCGATGTTCACCACGTCGGTGATGCCGCCATCGGCACGCACCGCATCGGCGAACTGCAGCATGCGCTCCCGAACGGCCAGCACATCCGGCATGACGGGCACGCCCCCTACTTGGAATCCGTCCTCGGCTACGCCTCGAAGGGCCGCGTGCAAGACTGCACGACCCTCCGTTTCATTGATGGCTTCGCCCGCGAATTGGGCATCCCGAGCTTCGGCCACGCCTGCGGTTCGGGCCCACTCAACGAGGGCCTTCATGACTTCGGCATCCACCCGCTGCTTCGAGTAGTCGAACAACATCCCGGGCAGCGCGATGTGCAAGCGCTCAAATCGCTCACCGTCCGCCTCGAACTCCCCCGCAATCGTCTTCCCCTCCCAGTGCGCCTTCAGCCCACGCAAGCGCTCCACGACCGGAAGGGCCATGGGGTTCATCTTCGTCAACATCCGAATCAGTGGTTGCGTCCGATGCAATTCAAATCTTCAAAGGCCTGCTCCAACCGGTTGACGAACGAAACCTCGCCTGCACGCAACCAAACACGCGGGTCGTAGTGCTTTTTGTTGGGCTTTTCGGGGCCATCGGGGTTTCCGATTTGGCTTTGCAAGTAAGGCGCCTTCTCCGCGAAGTAATCCCGAATGCCTTCGGCAAACGCCCACTGCATGTCGGTGTCGATGTTCATCTTGATCGCCCCATAACCGATGGCCTCGCGGATCTCCTCCGGGGTCGAACCGCTTCCTCCGTGAAAGACGAAATCCACAGGCTTCGGCTCCGTGCCAAACTTCTCTTCAATGTGGCGCTGGCTGGCATCCAGGATCTTCGGCTGAAGGCTGACGTTGCCGGGCTTGTAAACCCCGTGCACGTTCCCAAAGGCCGCTGCGATGGTGAAGTTATCGCTCACCCGCTTCAACCGCTCATAGGCGTAGGCCACTTCCTCGGGCTGCGTGTACAATTTGCTGCTGTCCACATCCGTGTTGTCCACTCCGTCCTCCTCGCCCCCGGTCACGCCGAGCTCGATTTCAAGGAACATCCCGAGCTTGTCCATGCGCTCCATGTAGGCAACGCAGGTGTCGAGGTTCTCCTCAATGGACTCTTCGCTGAGGTCGATCATGTGGGAGCTGAACAGCGGCTGTCCCGTCCGCTCGAAATGCGCTTCGCCCGCATCGAGGAGGCCGTCAATCCATGGCAGCAACTTCCGAGCGCAGTGATCGGTGTGCAAAATCACCGGCACGCCATACGCTTGTGCCAAGGTGTGCACGTGCATGGCACCGCTCACCGACCCCAAGACTGCCGCGCGCTGATCTTCCAACTTCAGCCCTTTGCCTGCGTAAAATGCAGCCCCTCCGTTCGAGAATTGAACGATGACTGGCGAGTTCACTTTCGCCGCGGTTTCGAGAACGGCGTTGATCGAATCGGTGCCGATGACGTTGACCGCCGGAAGCGCGTAGTTGTTGGCTTGCGCGTCTTGCATGACTTGGCGGACTTCTTCGCCCCAGAGGACGCCTGCACGGAATTTGCTCATGGTATCGGTTGAATTTTGGGCCAAATTTACCACGCAATCCAACGCGCACCCCTGCCAAATCACCCCCCGCTGCCCTCCAACCGATTCAGCCGGGGATGCACCACCGCGAAATAAAGCGGCGGCAACCAACTCAGGACCATCATGCCCGGATATCCGGTCGGCAATTGCGGCGCATCGGGTAAGTGATCCAATTGCGGATAAGGCTTAGCGGGCGCGGCGTGGTGATCCGAATGTCGGCTCAGCTCGAACAACACCACGCGACCGAGCGGGTGGTTCGAATTCCAACTGTGCACCGCTCGCACCCGTTCGTATCGGTGCTCGTTCACTCGCGCCCGGCTCAATCCGTAATGTTCGATGTAATTGACGGTCTCCAACAGCAAGCCGCCCAACATCGCCGCAACCACCCAAGCTCCAGCCACATCCCATCCCCAAATCACCCCGACACCCCCCAAAACCGCCCCTTGAATCACCTGCCAACGCAACACCTCATTCCCCCAACTCCAAAACGGCTTACCCGCTCGCCGCAACCGCTCCGCTTCCAACTGCCAAGCATGCCACCAGCCGCCCCACCAAGACTTGACCCAAAAAAACCACACCCACTCCCCACGACGAGCCGTCGCCGGATCTTCGTCGGTGGCGACGTTCCGATGGTGTCCGCGGTTGTGCTCCACCTGAAAGTGCGCGTACAGCGAGGTCACCAACAAAGCGTACGAAGCCAACGAAGCAAGGCGGTGGGGTCGGTGCCCCAACTCGTGCGCCACGTTGATTCCGAGCACCCCACACAGCAAGCCCATCGCCGTCACCCGTCCCCACCACGTCGCGCCATCGAGCTCCGCCCCATCCATCATCACCCAAAACCAAATCAAGCCCCCCCATTGAATGAACACCATGCTGCCCAACCACGCATCGAACCGGCCATCTTCCTGAATGGCCGCCGACTCGGAATGCGATAAATTTCGTCCGTTGGGCCTCAGCACCAATTCCAACATCGGCAACAAGACGAACGCATACCCGATCGCGACAAATGACCACAGCCCTTCCAGTAGAAACGAAGCGGCAGCAGAAATCGGAATGGTCAGCGAAAACGCATACCGCAGCCAGCGCCAACGAAGTTCACTCGACGGATTCATTGCGTTGGAAATTACGCAGCAATTCGTCTGCGCGCAAGTCCAACTGTGCCAACGAGATGCGCGCCCATTCCGCCTCCTCCGATTCCGGGTGGACCTCGATTACCTGCTGATAGGTGAGCCGAGCTTGCTCCCGATCACCCAGCTCCGTCTCGGCGATGAAACCGACGAGGAAGGCACACCGCGCGCGCTGTGGGTACCTTGGAAAGTGATCGTGGACATCCCGCAACTGGGTCATCGCCTCCTCGAATGCGCCTTTTGAACGTAAAAGGTCTGCACGCCGAAACAACATTTCAGGAGCTCGCTCCTCCCCGTTGCATGCATTCGCGAAGTCCGCATAATCGCGGATCAATTGATCCCGAACTTCGCCGCGCGGGTTCACTTCATCCCCAAACAATTCCGCTTCCAAGGCGCCGATGGCCTCCAATCGCTTCGTGCAATCGACTGTTTCACCGACCGAATTCCCCACGGGATTACCGCAAGCCGCCAAACCGACCGCCAACCAAACCCACCGGCTCATCGCCCGCGAACTCCAGGAAAGCGCATCCGGTAATCCACCGGGACTTTCCCGTTGGTGATGTCCCGCAATTTCCCGTGCAGCAAGCGGCGGCGCATGGGATGCAGGTGGTCCGTGATGAGCAAGCCCTCGATGTGATCGTACTCGTGTTGAACCACCCGGGCCGGAATGCCCTCCAGACGCTCCTCCACGAGCTCCCATTGCTCGTTGTAATATTCCACCGCAATCCCCGTCGGACGCGTCACCTTTTCCCGAATGCCCGGGATGCTCAGGCAGCCTTCTTCCATTTCGTCTTGCGCCTCGCTTTCTTCAAAGATCACGGGATTGATCATCACGCGTTTGAAATCCTTGCAGGCCAAATCACCGCCCTCGCCTTCCGCAAACGGACTGGCGTCCACGATGAAGAGGCGCAGCGACTCTCCGACCTGGGGTGCTGCCAAACCCACTCCCTCCGAAGCGTACATGGTCTCCCACATGTTCGCAATGAGGCTCTCCAATCCGGATGATCCCTGCTCCACGTCTTCCGCCTCCACCTTGAGAACCGGATCGCCATAAGCCACTACTGGTAAAATCATGCGCAAATTTACCACGATTCAGCGAATGAGGGTGCGGATTGAGGTGGCGGATTGGGGGTGGGTTTTGGCCTAACTTCGCGGCATGAGTGTGCTCGACCCCATTTCCGAAGCCATAGAAGCCATTCGCAACGGTGAGATCATCATCGTGGTGGACGACGAAGACCGTGAGAACGAAGGCGATTTTCTGACTGCCGCGCGCAACGTCACACCCGAAGTCATCAACTTCATGGCAACCCATGGGCGGGGGCTGATTTGCGCGCCCCTCATTGAAGACCGCTGCGACGAACTGGGGCTCGAACTGATGGTCCATTCGAACAACGCAGCGTACGAAACGCCGTTTACGGTTTCGGTTGACCTGTTGGGGCACGGGTGCACGACGGGCATTTCGGCCAGCGACCGGTCGAAGACGATTGCTGCCCTCATCGACCCGGAAACGCGCCCTGAAGAGCTGGGCAAGCCGGGACACATCTTCCCGCTTCGGGCCAAGCGCGGCGGAGTGCTTCGGAGAGCCGGCCACACGGAAGCGGCCATCGATTTCGCTCGGCTTGCAGGCTTCGAGCCTGCGGGGGTCATTGTGGAAATCATGAACGAGGACGGCACGATGGCACGGCTTCCCGCTTGCCGCGAATTGGCGGATCGGTTTGGCTTGAAATTGGTCAGCATTGCCGATTTGATCGCCTACCGACTTGAGCACGACACCTTGATCAAGAAGGAGACCACCCGCGAAATCCCGACGGAATACGGCACGTTCCAAGCCACAGCTTATCGCCAAACCACCAACGACGTGGTCCACTTGGCTATGCGCTTGGGAGATTGGGACCGCGATGAAGCGGTGCCCGTGCGCGTCCACCACACCGACGTGGTTTCAGACCTGTTCATGACGTTGCAAAGTGGTCGCGGGCGCGAATTGCGCGCTTCCCTGGAGTACATGGCCCAGCGCGGCAAGGGCATCGTGGTGCTCATCAACAAGCTCCCCGCTGACGGTGGACTGCTCGCCGGACTGCTGAATCACCAAACGGGCACCCCCCCACCAACTTCCCCCATGGACTCCAAGGACTATGGCATTGGAGCTCAAATTTTGCGCGATTGCGGAGCGCGCAAGCTCGAGGTGCTGTCCGACCGTCCCCGGAAACGCGGAATCATCGGTTACGGACTCGAAATCGTCGACACCATCGCGATTTCGCCCTTGTTGAAACCCGTCCACGGGTAACCCCCGAACCGAAACCCCACCCCTGGACAAAAAAAAGCCGCACTCCCGGAGGAGCGCGGCTTGGTCTCATTCAAAGCATCCGCAGCGGGATTACTTCTTAAATTTATCGTACTTCTGGCGGAACTTGTCGATCCGACCGGCCGTATCCACGAACTGGGCCTTGCCCGTGTAGAATGGATGCGACTTGTGGCTCACCTCCACCTTGATCAGCGGATACTCGTTGCCGTCTTCCCATTGAATGGTTTCCTTCGTGTTCGCCGCTGACTTGCTCAAGAACGCGTACTCGTTGGACATGTCCTTGAAGACGACCAAACGGTAGTTATCGGGGTGAATGCCTTGCTTCATGTTGCCTCTGAATTGGTCGGCAAAGATAGGGCATTTCCCGAGAGATGCAACCGGACGACGCAAAACATCAAAAAAACCACCACAAACACCTGCTTGTGGATAACATGCAGTTATGAAATCCTTGAAACCCGGCCAACACGACTAACTTGCCCTCGGTTTTAAGTGAGTTTAGCGCAAGCTAAGCATCAAGTGATAATTTGGTTAAGTTGGTCCTGTCCCAGAACGCTGGGACAGGACCCTTTGTTTTGACACAATTTGCGTTCAAAACAACTCCCCCTTCCACATCTTGATGTTCGCAATTGCCCGACCCCCGAATCTCACGCCGCATTTCCCCCTGTAGCTTGCGAGGCAGCAACCTTGACCCATGCACCTCGCCCAATTGCTTTTGTTTTTCTTGCTCCGCCCGTGGTTTGCCTTCATCGGCTTGGGCGAACACATTGATGCCGAGAGCCGCATTCCCAGTCAGCTTGCAGCCGGCGAATACGCGACCGCAGCTTGGGTCATCCACAAAGGCGATGCACGAGGATTTGCTCGGCTCCACCTGAACGTACCCGAACACTTGGAGATGACGCCGTTGGAAACGCACGGAGCATCCTTCGAGTTTTCGGGGAGCTCGGTGAAATTGATTTGGTTGGATGCTCCTGCGGAATCCACATTCCAGATCAAGCTCGGGATGCTTGCAGAGCCGCAATTCGACGGCGGGGTGTTCGAACCCCTTTGGTCTTACATCGTGGAAGGACAGCGAAAGGACGTGGCGATGACCCCGACCTTTTTGGCTGCTGCGAACGCGAGCATGACCGGCTCACCTTTGGTTCCGGCCCCTGCGCATTGGGAAGTTTCGGGAGCAAAGCCCGAAGACGCTCCCGCACCGAACCGCGACTACGACCCTGCTGCGTTCTCCATCCAGCGAAGGATTTACATCGAAGGCCCGGACGTCGCGCGCGTTGAGTTCCACGTTTCGGGACACCGGAAAAACCACATGCTGCGAATCTATGAGGCGTTGCCGGACGGTTGCCGTGCTGAACACGACGTCTTGGAAAAAGCCACGGTCCGCTGCGAGGCGCAGGAATTGATTTTTTCCTGGTTCAATGCGCCCAAATCCGACGCATTCAAAGTCAGTTACCGCATCATGGGAGATTTGAGCGGGTGCTTGGCTGCGCTCTCGGGGCACGCGGAGTTCGCTGTGGAAGAAACCACTCAAGTGGTGGACATTCCGGATTTCGACCGAAGCCTCGTGTTCGACCCCGAGCATTGGATGGACGACCTCCCTGTGGGGGCTGTGCTTGAAGCGGTCGCTGCGCTTCCCGTCTCCGAGCCGATTGACGTGCCCGCTCCCGAAACTGGGGTGACGTTCCGGGTGCAAGTGATGGCTGCACATGTCCACGTGAAAGCCCCTTGGTTCAAACAAAAATTCGGCTTCCAAGATCCCATCGACGCGGAACCCCACGAAGACTGGATCAAGTACACTACCGGCAGCTACTCCGACTACTCCAGCGCGCGAAATCGCCGCGAGGAATTGGCTGCTGGCTTCACCTTCCCCGGTCCCTTCGTGACCGCCTACGAGGAGGGAGAACGCATCACCGTGCAAGAGGCTTTGGTTCTCGCGCAGCAACAATGGATTCCCTGATGGCCATCGAGAAAACAAATTGGAAATCGGCGATCGCAGGTTACCGAGATTACCTGGAATTGGAGCGCGGCTTGAGCCGCAACTCGGTTCAAGCCTACATCCGTGACATTGAGCAGTTTTCTCAATTCGCGTATCGGGAAGAGCAGATCGCGACGCCGGAGTCCATCACCATGGACATTGTGGAACAGTTCATGGGGAGTTTGTACGACCGAGGCTTGGCTCGAAACAGCCAGGCCCGCATGCTGAGCGGAGTGCGGAGCTTTTGCAAATACCTTCGAATGGAAGGGCTGATGGAAGGCGACCCGGTCGAATTGGTCGAATCCCCGCGGCCGCAGCGCAAGTTGCCCGACGTGCTGAGCGTGGAAGAAATCAGCCTCCTCATCGACAGCATCGATTTGTCGCGCCGAGAAGGCGTTCGGAACAAGGCCATGCTGGAGACCATGTACAGCTGTGGTCTTCGGGTGACGGAGTTGGTGGAGTTGAAGCTGAGTCAGGTGGACTTGGTGGACGGATTGGTCCGCGTCATCGGCAAGGGCAATAAGGAGCGCATCGTGCCCATCGGAACGAACGCGATGAACGCCATCGACGATTACTTGAGCCATTACCGTTCGAACATTGTGCCAGCGCCTGGACACGAAGACGCGCTGTTCCTTGGTCGACAAGGACGCGCCATGAGTCGCCAAATGGCATTCACCATGATCCGCCGCGTGGCCATCCAAGCCGGCATTCGCAAGCACGTCAGCCCCCACACCTTCCGGCACAGCTTTGCCACCCACCTCGTGGAAGCGGGAGCCGATTTGCGGGCCGTTCAGGTCATGCTCGGACACGCCCAATTGTCGACAACGGAAATCTACACGCACCTTGACCGCCGCTTCTTGCGCGAACAGGTCACCCAGTTCCATCCCCGAAGCGGCAAATCGGCTGCCCCGAAAGAGCGAAACAAGCCCTCGAAGAGCCGCTGACCGCTCAGAAGTCCACGCGGTAGAAGAAAATCGGCAAGAAGCCCAGTTGGTACTCCTCGCGGATGCTGCTTTCGGGGTTGCCCGATTCATCGGGAGCGTAAGTCAATTTCAGCACGTTTTCTCGACCGGTTAAGTTGACAAAGTCGATGCCCAATTGGTGCGTGCTTTCGGGACGGTTCCAGGTCAGGTTGGTCTTCAGGTCCACGCGGAAATAGGGCGCAAATTGCTGCTCGTTGAACCCTTCGTCCAAATAGATGAGCTCCCGCTGGGCGTTGCTCGCGGCCAAATCCGGGGTTCCATACCGCCGTCCGCCCGCCCGGGTCACCTTCAGCCCGGTTACCAAGCTCCAAGCCGGGCTGAAGCGCCAATCTTTGCTGGCCAAAGCGTTCCACGCATAGCCCCCATTGAAATCGGTGTTGCGTTCGACCCCATCGCTGCCCACGAATTTCGAATCGAACAGCGACCCCGTCAGCAACACGAACCAATTGTCTCGGAACGACCGCGAAACGGTCAACTCGACCCCCTGGTTGCGGGCGTTGCCGTCATTGGTCAAGCTGTCCGGAAACAACCGACTGAAGCCCGCACCTGAATTGATGAGCGAGAAGGCGCTCGCCTCCCGTTCCACGGGAATGTTCCAAAGTTGCTGCCGGTACACTTCCGCCTTCATGGACCAAACAGCTCCCAACGGTCGCGCCCACCCCACCACCGCGTGACCGCTGCGGGTCATGCCCATGCCGGCATTGGGAACATTGAGCGTTCCGTCAGGCAGCGTGCCATTGGATGCCGCATACAAATAAGTGGACTGCACTTGCGAATGGACCCCCAACCCCGCGGTGAATCGGTTGGCTCCCTGCTGGAGTTGCACGCCCAAACGCGGCTCGAACCACGAAAAGTCGCCGGAAAGCGATTGGTACTGAGCATGCCAGCCAGCGGTGAAAATCCACGACGGATTCGGTCGGAACTTCCACTGGAAGAACGGTTGGAGGAGGACTGAGGTTTGGCGCGCATCCCACCGCCGCTCCCAACCCTGCAACGCGTCCAAGCTGTCCACCTCGATGCGAATGCTGTCCTCGAACACCCCCACACGGTAGTCCACGTTCACCCCATACCGCCACGTCGTCCGCGCATCGCGCTTGGTGGTGGCGTGCAGCGCAGCGCTCAGGCGGTTGTTGTGGAAGTGGTAGCGCATGTAATCCACCACGCTGTCCAGCCGGTACGTGCTGTCGGGCACCAGCAATTCGCGGTAGACCAAATTATGCTCGCTGTCCTGCCGATCCCGGCTCGCCGCCAACGTCGCCTTCACGTACGTCCGTTCATTCAAAGGCCGGGTGTAGGTCGCGCCCACGATCCCCGTCCCGGAGCCGAACAGCTGGTCCCGGTCGTTGTCGCCATAAATGTTCCGCTCCGGCCGCTCCTGTTCGCTGATCATGATGTCGACCTGGCTGACACCGGCAATGCCCCAAAACGCCAACGCCCCCCCGTTGCGCTGAGGGAAAAACAGCCGAAACGTGCCGTCCTGGTAATAAGGCACCGCACTCGTTCCGATGTCGATGCCCAACTTCGAGAAAATCACCGCGCTGCTGTACCGGTAATTGACCAAGAACGTCGAGCGCTTCTCCCGGTTGATGGGCCCTTCGAGCATGGCTTCCGCACCGAGAAAGCCAAATTGCGCACTGCGCACCCAGCGGTCCGCACTCCCATTGCGCATCCGCAAATCGAACACCGCCGCGGTGGAATTCCCGAACTCCGCAGGAAAAGCCGCCGTATAAAAATCGCTGTTCGCCAACACCTTGTTGTTCAGGATGGCCACTGGACCTCCGCCCGTACCGGGGATGCTGAAGTGATTCGGGTTGGGCAAATCCACCCCCTCCACACGCCACAACACCCCGCTCGGGCTGTTGCCGCGCACCACGATGTCGTTGCGGCTGTCGTCCGCTCCCTGCACCCCAGCAAAGTTGCTCGCCATGCGCGCGGGGTCTCCCCTCGAACCCGCATACCGGTCCGTTTCTTCAACGGTGAACGCGCGCGCACTCACCGTCGCCATTTCGTTCATCAGCCCATCCCCTTCATCCGTCGCACGCACTTCAGCTGCTTCCAATGCCACTAGCGACTCCTGCAACGGCACTTCGAGGAAAACGGGCCGACCGCTCGATACCTCCACGGCGTCTTGGACGAAGGTTTCGTACCCGATGAATCCGATGCGCAGGCTCCACCGCCCCACCGACACGGATTCGAACGCGAACTGACCAGCTGCATCGGTTGAGGTGAATTGCGAGGTGACTCCTGCAGAGAACAACTCCACGGTCGCTCCAGGCAACGGGAACCGCGCATCCACATCCACCACGCGCCCGCTCACCGAAGAAACCTGGGCGAGCGTCCACGGCAACAGCGCGACGAAAAAGACCGCGGTGGTCAAGCCCCGCAACGCACCGGTGCGTAACTTCATCATCATGAATTCCATCGCGCCAAGGTACACGATTCTCGCAACGTGGTTGGGGCTGCTCCTTCCGCTCGTCGCTTGGACCCAGCGGGATGTGCCCTTTGCTGAGCGGGCGAAAACCGTGCTGCAGATGGACCTCTACCCCGCTCATTCGCCGGACGGACCGTGGCTCGTTTTCGCGCATGGTGGCGGATTCAGCGGGGGGGCGCGCGATGCGAAGCCGGTCGTGGATTTGGCGCAAGGATTGGCGGAGCGCGGCGTGAATGTGGCGTCCATTTCGTACCGGCTGCGGCAAGTGGGCGTCGGTTTTGGTTGCAACGTGCCGGTGGAGGACAAACGCGAGGCGATGCGCTGGGCCGCCGAAGACCTGGGGGCTGCGGTGGAAGCCATTCGGGCGCGCGGCGCGACCTTCATCGCGGTGGGCGGGTCGTCTGCCGGAGCGGAGGCCGCGCTGCTTTATGGATTGGTGCTCTCCGAACGGCCGGTGGATGCCATCGTGAGTTTTTCAGGCGCGGTGGAGGCGGAGGGGTTGGAACTCCACAACGCCCCACCGCTCTTCGCTTTTCATGGCACGTGCGACGGCGTGGTCCCCTTCGGGCGAGCCGTGCATCGCGGGTGCGCGGCCGATTCACCCGGAGCGTTTGTGCTCGATGGCGGCGGTGCCTTGGTCGGGTGTTACCGAGCAGCGATGCGGCCGGCGGTGATTTGGGCGTTCGACGGTGCGGGGCATGAAGTCTGCAACGACGCCATGAGCAATCCCGCGATGCTCGACGAATTGGCCGAGCGGCTGAATGGCCTCCACCGGGCGGGTGCTGTTTTGCCCGGAGAATACTGGATCAACCTTTCTCATTTGCCATGCGCATCCTCCTATTCCTTGCCCTGTCCTTGACGCTGAACGCTTCTGCACAAGTGGATTCACGCGGGTACATCGTTTCCGTGGGCGACCCCATGCCCGCGTTCGACTTGACGGACTTGAGCGGCCAACGGTACACGAACGCGTCGGTCGCCGGCAAAACGGTCGTGTTGCAATTCACGGCGTCGTGGTGCAGCGTGTGCCGCAAGGAAATGCCGGAGTTGGAAGCCCACGTGCACCAAGCGTTCAAGGATCGGGAGTTCGTGCTCATCGGCGTGGATTACGACGAGCCCGCTGAAACCGTCGCTCGCTTCGCGGAAGAAACAGGCGTCACCTATCCCATGGCACCCGATCCTGCCGGCCACACCTTTCAATCCGTTGCCGCACCCAAGGCAGGGGTCACCCGGAACGTGGTCATCGACCCCGAGGGCACCATCCGGTTCTTGACGCGGCTTTACGACCCGGAAGAATTCGCGGCCATGGTGGACCTCATCGACGAACTGACCACCCCCTGATCAGGGAGCGTTGCGCAAGCACCGGATGGAGCAGCCTTCCGCGAGGTCCTTCTCCGAGCTGTAAACGTCTGTGCGGTGGCCCGTCAAACCACGGATGTACAGCGAACGCTCGCTGCGCCGGGTTGATGACCAGAAATAGGCGCTGTCTCCGAAATTGAAATCCTGCCCATCCGAGGTCCGGAATCCCGAGGGCAACGCATTCCAGCCGAAGGCGTTGGTGCCCGTCCAGTTCTCGAATTCCGGCAAATGCGCTCGGAGTTGCGCGCCCTGGGTTCCGCCGCGGAATCCGAATTTGGCCGCCTCCGCCTCCCCGCATCCCAGGGCGATTTCGAGCGTCATCCACTCCTCGTGCGTGGGCACGTGCCATCCCGCAGGACAAATCCCGCGCTCATCCACCACCACGTGCCCGTTGTAGTACCAACCGTGCTCGGTGCTGCCCTCGGGCGCCCGGCGCGGCCTCCCCGCCCGCACGACGGCCTGCGAATTCGCTGGCCACCCCGCGTTCCACAAGTCCGCATCGTCCACGACGGGAAGGGCGTCCCCATTGGAAAACGCCGCCGCCGACAAATTCTCGGCGAACCAACACTGTCCCCCGATGGCCACCAGGGGATACGTCCGTTGTTGATACCGCACCGTGCCCTCAGCGGGGCACTGGGCGCTGACGGTGGCCCAAGCGGCGACGAACATGAAAAATGCGAGCGGTTTCATGTGGGGAGTTTCCAATGCGTTGTGGCTGCTGCGAGCATGGTTTCGGGGCGATCTGCGTCCACCGGCGGCAGGCCGAGGTGAGCGAAGACCCGAGCGAGGACGGTGGCGACGGGTTGGTCGTCCACAGGGGGCGCGTGGGTTTGCTTGGACAGTTTTTGGCCTTCCGCATTCGTCACCACGGGAAGGTGCGCATACCGAGGCGTGGGCAGGCCCAAACGCTGCTGCAACGCAATGTGTCGGGCCGTCGAATCCAACAAATCGGCTCCGCGGACCACGTCGGTGATGCCCGCAGCCGCATCGTCCACCACGGCCGCCAAATGGTACGCCCAATGCCCATCCGCGCGCTTCAACACGAAATCCCCCACCTCCTCGGCGAGGTTGAATGCACAAGTCCCCGCCCACCGATCCTCCCATTCTACTCGCCCGGTGCCCACGCGAAACCGAACAGAACGCGGCACCCCAGCCGGTGGCGCCTCCCGACACGTCCCCGGGTAGACCGCGTGCCCCACCAATTGCGCCCGTGTGCAAGCGCAACCGAAGGCGTCACTGCGTGCTAACAGGGCGTTCAATGTGGCCGCGTAGGCGTCGCCGCGCTGGCTTTGGTACACGACCGGTTCATCCGGGATCAAGCCAAACCGCTCCAGCGTCCGCAAAATGCCGTCCGCAGCCCCCTCCACCTCACGCGGTGGATCCAGGTCGTCCATCCGAACGAGCCAAGTTCCACCCCGAGTCCGCACATCCAACCACGACGCCACCGCAGCCACCATGGACCCCTCGTGCAAGGGGCCTGTGGGCGACGGCGCAAAGCGACCGATGACCTTATCCGCGGACAAGTTTGCGGTATTTCACGCGCTTCGGCCCCACATCCCCCAAGCGCTTCTTCTTGTTCTCCTCATACTCGCTGTACGTCCCTTCGAACCAAACCACTTGGGAATCGCCCTCGAAGGCGAGGATGTGCGTGCAAATCCGGTCGAGGAAGTACCGGTCGTGCGAAATCACGACCGCACACCCCGCGAAGGACTGGATGCCCTCCTCGAGCGCGCGGAGCGTATCGACGTCGATGTCGTTCGTCGGCTCGTCGAGCAGCAGGACGTTCGCTTCGGTCTTGAGCGTCATGGCGAGGTGAAGGCGGTTGCGCTCTCCGCCGGACAACACGCCGCACTTCTTTTGCTGGTCGGAACCGCCGAAGTTGAACTTGGAAACGTAAGCCCGGCTGTTGAACAACTTGCCTCCGATTTCGAGTTGTTCGTTGCCGCCGCTGACCACTTCCCAAACCGTCTTCTCCGGATCGATGTCCGCGTGGCGCTGGTCGACGTAACCGACCACGGCCGTGTCGCCCACCCGGAACGAGCCGCCGCCCGGCGTCTCTTCGTTCATGATCATGCGGAACAGCGTGGTCTTTCCCGCGCCGTTGGGTCCGATGACGCCGACGATGCCTGCCGGCGGGAGCGAGAAGCTGAGGTCTTCGATGAGCAGCCGGTCGTCAAAGCCCTTCGTGATGTGCTCGGCCTCGATGACAACGTTGCCCAAGCGCGGGCCGTTGGGAATCGGAATGCTCAAGCGTGCGTCCTTCTCCTCCGTGCCTTCTGCGAGCATGGCTTCGTAGTTGTTCACACGGGCCTTGTTCTTCGCGCGGCGGCCCTTCGGGCTTTGGCGCACCCATTCCAATTCCCGCTCGAGTTCACGGCGGCGCTTGGATTCGTGTTTCTCTTCCTGGGCCAGGCGCTTCGATTTTTGTTCCAACCACGAAGCGTAGTTGCCTTCATACGGAATGCCGTGACCGCGATCGAGCTCCAGGATCCACCCCGCCACGTTGTCGAGGAAATAGCGATCGTGCGTCACGCACAACACCGTTCCCGGGTACTGCTCCAAATGTTGCTCCAACCAATCAATGGACTCCGCGTCCAAGTGGTTCGTCGGTTCGTCGAGCAGCAGCACGTCGGGCTGTTGCAACAGCAAGCGGCACAGCGCAACGCGGCGGCGTTCCCCACCCGAAAGCACTCCGATTTTCGCATCGTCCGGGGGGCAGCGCAGCGCGTCCATCGCGATGTTCAGCTTCGTGTCGAGTTCCCAAGCCCCCATCGCGTCGATTCGGTCCTGCACCTCCGCTTGACGGTTCATCAGCGCATCCATCTTATCGGGATCGTTGAGGATGTCTTCGTCCATGAATTTGGCGTTGATTTCCTCGTACTCCTTGAGCACGTCCACGATTTCTTGCGTGCCTTCTTCCACCACCTCGCGCACCGTCTTCGACTCATCCAGCTGAGGCTCTTGGGACAAATACCCCACTTTCAAGCCCGGAGACCAGGTCACATCACCGGTGTACGATTCGTCCAAACCCGCAATGATTTTCATCACCGTCGACTTACCGGCCCCGTTCGCGCCGAGGATGCCGATTTTCGCTCCGTAATAGAATCCGAGCGTGATGTCTTTGAGGATGTGCTTGCCTGTTGGGGTCACTTTGTTGACCCGGTGCATGCTGAAAATGACCTTCTTATCGTCTGACATGGTGGTTGTGTTAAGCGCTGGTGGGCCGGGCCAAACCCCGTCCTTCTGCACCGCGAAGTTACACCACCTCCGCTGGATTCCGATGACCGCCCAACGGCTCCAACGCCGCGGTTCGGTCCGACGGCTCCAACTCCAGCAACGTGATTTCAGGCGGCATCCCGACGCGACCGTGGAAGCCCAGGACTCCGAATCCGCGGTTCACGTGAAGGATTTGGTCCCCTTCCTGGTAAACCCCTCCCCAACGGCGGTAGCGCAATTTACTCGGCGACAACTTGATGCCCAGCCATGGCAACTCAATGCCCATCTGCATCCCGTGGGTGTGCCCACTCAGCGTCAATTCAATCGGCGCCTTGCCGCCCATCACCTGCTTTTCCCAATGCGTGGGGTCGTGGCTCATCAAAATGGTCGGCCGGTTTTCTGCCCCGGAACCGTCCATCGTTTGCTTCAAATCCCCAGACTGCCGAAACCCCACCCCCCAATTCTCAACTCCCAGCAGCACCAGTTCATCGTTCCCCCGGCGAAGCACCTCGTGCTCGTTGAGCAACAACCGAAATCCCATCTCCGAGTGAATGGTGTGAAGCCGGTCGATGCTCGCGGCACGGTCGGCCTCCGTCATGTCGCCGTAGTCCGCGTAATCGTGGTTGCCCATGATGCTGAACTTCCCCAACGGAGCTTCAAGCGCTGCAAACGCTTCAATCCACGGCTCCGCTTCTTCCGCGAGCAAATTCACCAAGTCCCCCGTGAACAAAATCAAGTCGGGCTTCAATTCCTGCACGCTGCGCAACGCCTCCAACACCGGTTCGGGGGTTCCGTGGAAAGAGCCCAAGTGGGCATCGGAAAGCTGGACCACCCGCAGGTTGCGAAACCCTTCTCCCAAGCCCCGAATGCCGAGGCGATGGCGCTCCACGCGGTATGCGTATTTGCCCCAGGTCACCCCGTAAAGGAAACTGCCGAAGGCCAGCGCAGCCGCCCCTTGGCCGATGTACGATAAAAACGTCGCCCGCGGAATGGGCTGCACCCCGTTGGTGACTTGCTGCACCCCGCGACTCACGCCCCAACGGACGTCCTCAAGCAACTGAACAGCAGCCAAAATGACCTTCGGAATGACGGTGACAATGAACAGCGCCGCGAGGAACGTGAAGACCTGTGGGTAAGTCAATCGCCAGTACGGCCACGTGAAGCTGTTGATGGCGAACAAGGCGTTGATGACGATCATTTGGCCCAACCACACCTTCCGCCACACGTTCCAATTCGCGGAATCCGCCCACGTCCGTTCCAGCGAACGGTAAGCCATCCACTCCACCACTGAAATGATGGCCGCGAGGACCAAGAACATCACCAAAAGTCGCATCATGGAAGGCATGGCGCAAAATTACACCCCCTTCGCCGGCACGGCCCCAAAAAAATCAGAAATTAAAGCACCGACTCCCAGTCGGAAATCGAAGCTTCCGTGGGCAGCTCGAGCCACTGCACTCCGAGGGCGTTCACGCTGCGAAGAGCGGGTTGTCCATGGAGCAAATGCAGGTCGTGGGTGGTGATGACAATGCCCTTTCCACGCGCCGCCAATTCATTTAGGTGACCGAACAGCCGCGTTCGGGACGCCGCGTCGAGGAAGGCCGTGGGTTCGTCGAGCAGGAGCCACGGCGTGTTTTGGAGAAAGGCGCGGGCGAGCATGACCCGTTGACGCTGACCGTCCGACAGTTCGCTCAGGCGGACGCTCCACCAGCCGGCCTCTCCGAACTGCTCCAAGGCCCGATTCCGTTCAGCGTCCGAGGCGTCCATCAATTGCAGCACTTCCCCGGCGGTCAGGCCGCTGGCGCTGGGCGGTGTGCTCGCCACGAACGACACGAGTTGGGCGCGTTCTGCAGGCCGCATGCGGTGCACGTCGTGAGCGCCGAGGTGCACGGTCCCGGCAAGGGGCGGCTGCAAGCCGGCCAAGGTCCGGATCAACGTGCTCTTTCCCGCGCCGTTCGCGCCGATGAGCGCATGCAGGCCAGCATCGGACCAAATCCGATTGCCAACAGGCCCCACCGGTCGGCGGCCATACCCACAGACGAGTCCCGAAAGGGTGAGGTTCATGGCGTCCACGTTTTTTTCAAGAGCACGTAAACGATGACGGGCCCCGCCAAGATGGACAGGACGGCGTTGAGCGGCCAACTTCCGCCGGATAGGCGAACCAGTCCATCGGCCAGGAGCGCTAAGGTGGCCCCGGCCGCCACCACATTGGGCAGGAGGGCGCGGTGGGTGCGGCCGCGTTGCGCCATTCGAACGAGGTGCGGTGTGGCCACGCCCACGAACGCAATGGGGCCGCACGCCGCCGTCACCACCGAGGCGATCGCGCCCGTGACGAGGACCACTCCCGTCCGGATCGCCCCTTCGGAAACGCCCATGCTCGAAGCGGTCAGGGGACCGAGGGTCCAGGCGTCCAGGGATTTGGCCCGAAACCACGCCCAGCCCACGCCCAGCAACGTGGCGGCCACCACGCCGAAGGCCCATCCCCCTTGAGCCCGACTGAACGACCCCATGCCCCAGAAAACGAACGCCTGCAGGGCTTCCTTCGACGCCTCCACTTGGAGCACGTTCACCAAGGCCCCCACCACATAGCCGAGCATCATCCCGAAAACGAGCAGGGTCACGGGACTTTGAAACCGGCGGCTCACCATCCACAACACGGCGAGCACCACCCCGCTGCCGATGAGGGCGCCGAACAACGCAAACGATGCCGTCCCTCCGAGGATGGCCATCGCAACCCCGAGCGTGGCGCCCGAAGAGATGCCCAGAACCGACGGTCCCGCGAGCGGGTTGTGAAACCACGTTTGCAGGAGCAATCCCGAAACCGCCAATCCCGCCCCGGCAGCCGAAGCCAACACCACCCGCAAGGCGCGAAGTTCCCATAAAATGGTCCGCCCCATCGCAGCGGCCTCGCCCGAACCGGACCACGCCTGTTCCCAAACGGACGCAACGGAACCAAAGCGCACATGCAGGAATGCAAACACCCCCCACCCCATCAACCAAGCCCACCGAGCGCGGTTCATGGGGTCTCAATCCATTCAAAGCAGCCCGCTCCTCCCCCTTGGCCGTGAAACAAATCGATCAGGTCAGCCAGCAAGACGTCCGGTGCCGCGACCAACGTACCGAAGTAATCGCAGGTGCGCGTGTTGGCAGCAAAAATGGCTCCCGAATGGGGTTGCAGTTCCGCATAAACCGGATGGGTGGCCGCGATTTCGTCCCAGGTGATGGAATCGGCATCGTGCCAAACCAAGCCCCACGTATCCACTTGGTTGTTCAAGGCCATGAGCTCTTCGAAATCCACGGGAATGCTGCCCGGTGTTTCGGTCGACGCAAAGGCATAATGAACGCCCGCGTCCGCTAAAAACTGAGCGATGAAGCTGCGACCGGAGGGTGCCCAAAAGGCGTCCCCATCGATGCTTCCCGTGAACACTTCGAGCCACTCGGATTCGTGCACGGCGGCCGCGTCGCGCAAGGCCAAATAGCGCAACTCGACGGCCGCGAAAGCGGAATCCGCGGCTGCGGTTTGGCCCACCAACCAACCGAAAGCCCGCATCCACTCCGCCCGGCCCAAGGGATGGCTCTCCAAGTATTCCGTCACTGGCAACACCGGGACCTCAGCGGGCAAGCTCACTCCCTCGAACGGGTTGTGAAACGGAAACGTGGTCACCGCAGCAGGGGAATTCCACAGCAACTGCTCGAGCGCATCGCCCGCATCCTCGCCAAAGTCGCGCGCCCGCTCATCCGCCAGCCGCGCCAGCGCCTCCTCCGATTGCAGGTACTGGCACCCCGATCCTCCCGCCCAGTGCGACAGGCCGCCGAACGCCTCCATCAACGCGACGTGCGTGGTGCTCCACGTCGCGATGCCACGCCCCGCGCCCAGCGTCCACTCGCCCGACTTCGGCGACTCGCGCACCACGCGAACCTCGGCGTCGCCATGGAGCACGAGGACCCGACCGCCCTCTTCCCAGTGAAAGCGCGTCGCCCAACGCGGCTGAATGGCGGCCGCCCCGGGGCGTTCCGCATCCGGCGGCGACCCCGCGCATCCGAACGCCGCCGCAAGCACCACGTACAAAGACCATTTCCAGGACATGCCGCAAAGGTAGGCTGTCCGCTATCTTTGAAGCATGGCAGAGGAAATGACCCCTGAACTGGAAGCGAACCGGAACGACGACGCGATGCGGATGTTGCTCTCGGACTTGCGCCGGCTCGAAGCGAAAGTGGCCCTGGGAGGAGGCCAAAAACGCCTGGACAAGCAACACGAACTGGGAAAAATGACCGCGCGCGAACGCCTCGCAGCCCTGTTCGATGCGGGCGATGAGGCGCTGGAAATCGGGGCCTTGGCGGGTGAAGGCCTGTACGAGGCGGAAGGCGGCTGCCCTTCGGGCGGGGTGGTGGTCCAAATCGGCAGCATCCACGGACGCCTGGTCATTGCCGTTGCCAACGACGCGACGGTCAAAGCCGGTGCTTGGTTCCCCATCACGGGCAAGAAGAACCTGCGGGCCCAGGAAATCGCCATGGAAAACCGGCTGCCCATCGTCTACCTCGTGGACAGCGCGGGCGTTTACCTGCCCATGCAGGACGAAATCTTCCCTGACAAAGAACACTTCGGCCGGATGTTCCGCAACAACGCGGTCATGAGCAGCCGCGGCATTCCCCAAATCGCTGCGGTGATGGGATCGTGCGTGGCCGGCGGTGCCTACTTGCCCATCATGAGTGACGAGAGCCTCATCGTAGAGGGGACGGGATCGATTTTCTTGGCGGGCAGTTATTTGGTCCGAGCAGCCATCGGGGAAGACATTGACAACGAGACGCTTGGCGGAGCTGACACCCACGCTTCCATCAGCGGGGTGACGGACTACAAATGCGCCAACGACGCCGAAGCGTTGAAGAAAATTCGCGAACTCGTTCGGCACATGAAAGCGCCGAGTCCCCTCGCTGGCTTCCACAGGGAAACACCGGAATCGCCGAGCGGACGGGACATCCGAAGCATCTTGCCTCCCGATCGCGCCCAACCGTATGAAGGCCGCGATTTGATTGAGTCGCTCGTCGATGCGGGTTCGTTCTTGGAGTACAAGAAGGAATACGGACGGACGCTCCTCACGGGCTACGCGCGCATCGATGGGTGGAGCGTGGGCATTGTGGCGAACCAGCGGAACATGGTGAAGTCGAAAAAGGAGGGGCTGCAGTTCGGCGGCGTCATCTATTCCGACAGCGCGGACAAGGCGGCTCGTTTTATCATGAATTGCAACCAAAAAGGGGTTCCACTCGTGTTCCTGCAAGACGTCACCGGATTCATGGTCGGCTCGCGATCCGAACACGGTGGCATCATCAAGGACGGTGCGAAATTGGTGAACGCGGTGGCGAATTCCGTCGTTCCGAAGTTCACCGTCATCGTCGGCAACAGCTACGGGGCGGGGAATTACGCCATGTGCGGCAAGGCGTACGACCCGCGGCTCATCGTCGCTTGGCCGACCGCACGGCTGGCCGTGATGGGCGGGGCTCAAGCCGCAAAAGTCCTGCAACAAATCGAAGTGAGCCAGTTGAAAAAGAAGGGCGAAACCATCGACGAGCAGGTCGCAAAGGCCGTCTTCGATCGGATCTCGGCGCAATATGAGGAAGCGACCCAACCGGTTTACGCCGCGGCGCGGTTGTGGGTGGACGCCATCATCGACCCCCAGGCCACGCGCCATTGGATTTCACGGGGCATTGAAGCGGCAAATGCCGCCCCGGCCGAACGCCCCTTCAACCCGGGCGTCATCCAAACCTGATCGTCACTGGGTTCGCTCGAGGCGGTGGAGGTTTTCGAGCAAGGGGTGGAGCAGGACGTGAACGTCACTCAGGTTTTGGTCTTCCAGCCCTCCGCGCACCATCAAAATCGACTCCAGCAAATCGCCCTCGCCGTTCAGGGCCTCGAGCTGCTCGACCCACGTCAAGGCCTCCATGGCGCTGCGGAAATCACCGCGCACCGCGCACCGCACGACCGCCGGAAGCAGGTCTTCCGAATGGAACCCGCAGTTCCACAAAAAGCCGATGATGTCCGCGCTGATGGCCTCGAACTCCGGGTCGTCCAGCGCATCGCTGAAGATGTCCTCGGCCGCCGACACCTTGAGCGACCCGAGCACGCCCGAAGCCGCCGCCTTGACTTCATCGACGGGGTGGTCGCGCACCAGTTCGAGCAGCGGACGCACCCATTCGACGTTGCCGACTTCTTCTGCGGCTTTGATGGCGTCCAGCACTTCGTCTTCCTTGGTGCTGTACAATGATTTCCAGGTTGCCATGTGCCAAAATTACGTCGTTCCCCGCCCCCATCGCACCACGGCAAGCAGTTCCGTGAGCAAGATGGCCGTCGCGCCCCAAATCCACCGCCCCTCGCACGCGTAACCGGGAACGTGCATCGCGCCCCGGGGCATCGCGATGCGCTGGGACGTCAGCACCGGTTCGGGATGCAGGCTCCAACGCAATACAGCAGCCACTTCCTTCTCATCCGGCATCCACTGCGGCTCCTCCGCCAACACCGCTACAAAGGCATCGACCTCAAACCCACTCGGTGGAATGTACAAAGTGGTCAGGTGGCCCACCACGTCCTGCTCGTTCACGCGAACGCCCATTTCTTCTTCGAATTCCCGCTGGGCGGTGGCCCAACGCGAGGGATCGGTGGGCTCCACCTCGCCTCCGGGAATGCTGATTTGGCCTCCATGCACCCCTTCGTACGGGGTGCGTTCCATCAACACGCCGTGCCACTCCTGCGTGGCTGCATCGGGCACCAAGGCCAGCAACACCGCCGCAAAGCGCGTGCGCCGTCCAGAGCGTTCTCCCTCCAAGCGATCCGGCCGCTTGCCCGGCACCGCCGCCAGCCGCTGCGCGCGCACCGCATCCGGAACAGCGGTGAACACCTCCCGCAAGTTAGCGCGCACGTCGATGGGATCGGCCAAATGATGGAGCATGCCATAAAGTACGGGCAAGTCGCGGGTTCCAACACGATTGCCTTAACTTCAAGCCAAATGAGCGAACTGGAACTCCTTTGGATGGACCCTGGGGCGGAATTGCATTTCCCTCCCGTGGAGCGCAGTGTTGGAGCGGGCATTTTGGCGCTCGGAGGGGACTTGTCGTTGGACCGCATGCTGTTGGCCTATGAGTCCGGCATTTTCCCGTGGTACATGCCGTGGGAGCCCATTGCTTGGTGGGCGCCTCTGGACCGGTGCGTGTTGCGACACGACCGGCTGAAGGTTTCCAAGTCGTTCCGCAACACCCTGCGCAAGCGCCGATTTGAAGTCCGCGTGGACACGGACTTTGCTGGGGTGCTGAAGGGATGCGCGGATCGCGAGGAAACGTGGCTCTCACCGGATGTGGAGCGTGCGTTCATGGAAATGCATCACTTCGGATTCGCGCATTCATTCGAGGCGTGGAGCAATGGGGAGCTGATGGGCGGGCTGTTTGGCGTGGCCATAGGCCGGCAATTCACCGGGGACAGCATGTTCTCTTACGCGTCGGATGCTTCGAAAGTGGCCTTGGTGCACCTCGTGGATTTTGCGCGCCATTGGGGCTTTGGGGCCATTGATTGCCAAATCGTAAACGACCACCTGCTCTCCCTCGGAGCCGAACCGCAACCGCGTGCTGAATTCATGCTGGAATTGAACCGCAACGTGCAGGCTGCGCCTTCCTTGCGCGGTCCTTGGACGGACAAGGTTCCGGAAAACTGGCCCATCGTTCCATGAAAGCCCCGAAGTTCAGCGCGATGCATCGGGCCGTTCAGCGCATCATCTACGGGTTGGGTTGGCAAATCCAAGGACAGCTCGGGGCACACTACCGGCCGCTCCTCCTGGTGACGTGCCGCCCGCAAACACCCGTTGGCCGATGCGTTCGGTGGGTGTTTTTGCGTTCGTTGCCCGACCGAAGCCGCATTCAGGTCATCGAGTTGAATCCATCGGTCCCGATCGATGAGGCGATGTGGGCCCGTGTTCGGGAAGGTGCCAGCTGGATTTCGTGTTTGGCTTTGGATCAACGACGCCGTCATGTGGTCGTCCACCGGCCCTTTCCGAAAGGGACGCACGCCGATCGCGAATGCGCTTACGTGTGCCGATACCTCGGATACTTTGCGTCCACCCCGCAAACGCCCCCCACCACAGCGGCGGCTCGAGAAGCGGAGGCGGCCGGTTATTAACAATTGATTCACATTTGGACCCAATCCGTGGACAAAGCGTGGACATCTCGTTCATAAGCTTCCCTAACTGCGTGGGCTTGCGTTCTAATTTGCCCTCTCAAGTTCGGTTCAAATAGCACATTTCATGCAGCAATTAGACAAGTACGACTACATGATTTTGGACATCGTCCAAACGCACAAAAACGAATTCAACGCGAACATCCGCCTCGCCGTTCTCGAGCGCAATTTTTGGAAACGCATCGAGGAAGATACTGACCTGAATGTGGGCCAGGCGCGCATTGGAGAACGCATCACCAACTTGTACCTCGATGGCATGGTACAGAACCGCAACGGCTACACCCTCACGAAGAGCGGTCGCCAACAACTTGCTCACGCGCCTTGGGCCGACTCCTCCCAGGTGGCTTGATTTCCCCAACTAAATGAATGCGAAAAAAGGCGACCAGTGGTCGCCTTTTTCATTGTGAACCGCTTAACCTCGGCTCAACTCAACCCTCGATGACTTCGAGTGCTGGGTACTTCGATTTCCAAAACTCCAACTTTTCGCGGTCGCGAACCGTAATCACCGTGCGACGATCGAGGCGAACTTTGATGTTCGGTTGGAGCTCCTTCTCTTGCTTTTTGCGAGCCATGCTTTCAATATTTCTCGCGGGCGGGACATTCCGTCCGTGGTTTCCTTTTACGAATGAACAGCATTTGGGACGAAAACGTTCTCCATGTGTAAAACAAATGGTGGTTTGTTAGACATTTTTAGTGTTTTTCGCAAGTCCTTCGTGAAATTAGTGTACAACAGACACGAAAAACACCCCAAAACTTCAGCAACTGCAAGAGAACCAAGGAACAACCACGAAGAAATCACCGCGCCACCCGGAACGCATAAAATTGAATGTACAAGTAGCACAGCAGCGGCAGGACAAATGCCGCTCCAAATCCGCCCGTCAAGTCGGCCAAGTACCCCACGGCTGGTGGGATGACGGCCCCCCCGAAAATGGCGGTGCACAAAATGCCGGAACCCAGAGGCTTCAACTCCCCCAATTCATCGATTGCCAGGGTGAAAATGGTCGGGAACATGATGCTGTTGAAGAATCCGACGGCAAGCAACGCGAGCAGTGCGGGAATGCCCGACGCGTTGATGCTGATGAGCACCATCAGCATAGCTGAAAGGGCGAACAAGCCCAGCAATTTATGGGGTGATATGCGCGTCATCAACGCCGAACCCAAGAAACGCCCCACCATGGCACCGCCCCAGTAGAAGGTGAGCAAGGCCCCGATCACGGCTTTGGCATCCATTCCTGCTACCTCTGAGCCTTTGATGCTCGCTGCAAACTCCACGAGGGCGCCCACCACCGGGTTTTCGCGCAAGGCCTCCGCGATTTCCAACGACAAGCCATAGCTCACCATGTAACTGCCCAAGGCCACCTCAGCGCCCACGTAAACAAAGATGCCCAGTGCTCCGTAGCGCAGACGGCGATTGCCCAAGGCTTCCACGTAATGGGATGCGGCACCCGCCTTTTGGGCCAACACCTGAGGCAACTTGATGACGCCCACGAGAACAGCAAGCGCGACGAACGCACCCGCTAGCCACAAAAACGGTCCTTGAACGGCCCCCGCTTCTTGCGCGTAGTACGCGGACTTCGCCGCCTCATCGAGTTGAGCGATCTTATCAGAAGACATGATCTGGTCGCTCAGCAAATAGGTGGCTGCAACGATGGGAGCGATGGTGGTGCCGAGCGAATTAAAGGCTTGGGCCAAACTCAAGCGGCGGGATTCGCCGCCTTTGGGTCCCAACACACTGATGTATGGGTTGATGGCTACCTGCAAAATCGCCAAGCCTCCAGCCACCACAAACAAGGCCAGCAGGAACAAGCCGTAAAGCCGGGTGTCCGCCGCAGGATAGAACAACGCGCACCCCAGACCTGCCATCGCCAAGCTCGCGATGATCCCGGTTTTGTAACCAAAGCGCGCAATGAAGCCGCCCCCGGGAATGGAGAACACCCCGTACGCGGTGAACCACGCCATTTGGACCAATCCCGCCTGCAAGTAGGTCAATTCGAATACCTCCTTCAACCGCGGGATGAGCGCATCCACCAACACCGTGATGAAGCCCAACATGAAAAACAGCGCCGTCATGACCAAAAAGGGCATCAGGTAGCGCGAGGGAGATTTCACTTGTTCCATGGCGCGAAAAATACCACGGAAATCAACGTTCAGAACGCTTCAGGCGACGGAACCCCCACACTGGAACCCGCGGTGCAGGCGTTGTGCAAACGAAAACGCCCAATGAACCGAGCTCATTGGGCGTTTTCGTGCTGGAAAGCGACCTCAGCGCATCAACTGCACGGTACCGGTATATTCCTGAGCGTCCGTGTTGAATCCCTTCAAACGCACCACCCAGTTGTAGATGCCATTCGGGGCGTAATGGGCGCCCCCATTGACTTCACCGATCCAAGGTTCGAGCGGATCCTGCGTGTGGAAGACTTCTTCGCCCCATCGGTTGAACACCCACATCTCGAAGTCCTTCACGCCCGACAAGTGAACGGCAAACGCATCGTTCAATCCATCGTTGTTCGGTGTAAAAGCCGTCGGGACGTACAAATTCACCGGTCCTGGGATGTTGGTGTATGCCGAATCGCGGCAACCAATCCAACTCATGACTTCCAAGCTGGCCGTGTAATCCTGCAACCCATCGTATTGGTGAACGGGGTTGGGCTCATCGGACGTCGACCCGTCACCGAAGTTCCACGAGTAGCTGAAGGCCCCTTCGAACGGCTCTGCTGGTGAAGGCGTCGCGGTGAACTGTGCCTGGGTTTGGGTCAACATCGAAACGGTGAAGTTGCTGAACAAATACTGCACCGCCACCTCCGTCGCCTCATCCACTTCCCAACCGCAAATGTCGGTGGCCACTACCGGGTAAGTTGCCGTTTGCGTCGGAACGATGTATTGCGTCGGCCCGTAAGCATTGAGCGTGGGCCAGTAGTACACGAATCCCTCCTCGCCTCCGGTGGCATTCGCTTGAATGCTGATGCCGTCGCCCGCACAGATGGTGATGTCCTCGGAAATGGTGATGTCCAACGGAATGTTCGGAATGATGTACGAGACCTCATCGGAAGCTTCACCGCCGCATCCGTCTTGCACATTGACCGCAATGGGAATGGTGAAGAAGCTTTGGACCAAAATCTCCTCGTCCGAACTGTACGGTTCCCCGTTCACCACCCAAGCGTACTCGTACGCTCCAGCCCCGCTGAGGATGTCCACCGCAATGGGCGTGTTGTCCACGCACGAGGCGTTGATGGCATCCCCCAACTCGATGACCAACGGTGGGTTCTCGATGACGATGTCGGTGGAACTTCCACCGGTTTGACCGCAACCATCGTTGACGACCACTTCAATTTCGGTGTCCACGAAGGACTCGATGAACACGGCATCGCTGCCTTGGCCGCCCATCAAGTTCCCATCTTGGTACCAGAGGTACGTGTACCCGCCTGATCCGCTGGTCACATCTGCTTCCACCTCGAACACCGTGGTACAAGGCCCCACCAATTCCGTCGGCGTGACCACCACCACGTCCGGCGCGGTCACTTGGACGTCCACTTCCACGGACTCTTGCTGGCCACAGGCATCGGATACCAGCACCTCAAGCACCAGGTCCGAATCGGTAGCGCCCGTGTAGTTCTGGCTCCAAACCCAAACGGTGCTTCCGTTCTCGAACCATTGGTAGTTGAACGGTGCTTGACCAGTCACCGAAGGCCCCACGGTAAACTGCTCGTTGCAGAACACCTCCAAAACAGGATCCAAATCAACCAGCAGCTCAGGAATGTCGTAGGTGACCTCAATCGAGTCCGTCTCTTCGAAGCCACAGGCGTCCGTGACGGTCACGTACACCATCTCGGCGCCTTGCCAAACCCCCAAATTCACCTCGCTCGGCATCCACCACGAGGGCGGAATGTTGCCACCGTCTTGATCGTACCAATCGTAATCGTAGCTCCCTCCCGTAGAAGGGCCGTTGCCTCCTTCCGCATTCGCAGAGATGGTCGAGGACCCGTTGCACGTGAGCTCCACAGATTCCTGCGCGATGTCCACCACAAAGGGTGGGAACTCCAGAATTTCCACTTCAATTTCGACCGTTTGGGACGGCGTACCGCAGGTATCGCCGACCGTCACAAAGCATGACCAGTCGTCCTCGGGAGTCACGACGATTTCTGCGGCCGTTTCACCGGTGCACTCCCATTCATACGTGTAATTGCCGTATCCCCCGGAAATGATGGGGGCAACAGGTTGCTCAAAGCCCAAGCAGGCCTCCGTAGTGTAGCCCGAAACTTCAAATGGAGGCGGTTCGTCCGCGATGGTGAAGGTGAAGAACGTCTCCAATCCTCCTCCATTGCAGGCCGCCACGTTGTCAATCACCATTTCAACGATTTCATCCGACTCCGGAATGCCGTCAACGGGGGCAACGAGCTGGAACGATACCACGCTCACAAAGGGATCGAACACCACGGAGTCCGGCAACGGAAGCAACGAGCCATCGGGCTGTGGTTGACCATAGTCCACACCGTTCGTCGCTGTGCTGTTGCTGTAATCGATGTAAACCATCTCTTGGAGTTCCAAAATAGTCTCCAAGGGGCGCTCAAAGGTCAACGTAGCCGTTCCGCAATCTTCGTAGATGGTGTTCGCTTCGGGTCCGCCCACGTCGATGCTCAAATCGATTTGAACCACGGCATTCGATTGGAACGAACCGGCCTCGAGCACCACGATGCTTTCGAGTGCTGTATCGGAGCCATCGGCGATGGCGAGCTTGATGTGATACGTCTCACCGCATTCGACCTCGTGCCATGCGGTGAAAGGCACGGTGTAGCCGTTGATGCAGGGCGCTTCGGTGGATCCCGGGTTGTCGATGTAATACGCGTCGTTGGTTTGCGGATTCACCGAGGAAATGGTGATGGGGATGGCCGGGTCGGTGTCTGGAACCGCCGCAATGTTCACGGCGCCGCCCGGGAAACCCGCTGGGCTGTCATACGGACCGGTAATGCCCGGACCGCTGAGGAAGAAGGCGAACACATCGTTGTAGGCGGAATTGATCCACGTGAGGTATTCGTCCGATCCGAAAACATAGTTGAACGAGACCGTGTCCCCAGCCGCGACGAAGTCGAATTCCAAGACGCACCCGTCGTTGACCGAGCTCACGTTGAAGTTCTCTCCGATGAGGGGAGGCACCGAGTTCGCCACGGACAGCAAGTCGGGGTCGTTGAATCCGTTGCCTAGGCAATCCGTGCAGGCTCCCGCCTCACATCCCAGGTTGGAGGAGTTATCGGTTGACAGGACCAAGCCTTCGGCAACGGAGAACGTTCCATCGCCATCGGTCATGTAGCCCAATTGGACACTGCCCCCGGTGTAGGTGATGTTCGTAGCCTGAACCCCGTTTCCCAACAGCACGTCGTTCACGTACTCCTCGAGGGTCAGTCCTTGGGTGATGACCTGCGCCTGTACGGCTCCAGCGGCGCAGGAGCATGCAATCAGTAACGGCAAAGCCCTTTTCATCATCTCGGATGTGTTTTGGTCTGAAATCGGCTCCGGGAGTGGAGTCCGCCAACTAGACCCCCAAACATAGCAAAGGGTTGCCTCTGCTTGGACTCAATTTCGAAACACTTCCAGCTGGGGAATGAGCTGCTTCCGCGCATGGAAAATGCGGCTCTTGACCGTTCCCAACGGAATGCCCAATTGTTCCGCGACTTCTTCGTAGCGGTATCCTTGGAGATACAGGCCCATGACCCGGGCCAAATCCGGACGCAACCGGTGAATGGCCTCCCGAATGTCCTTTTCAGTCAACTGGCTCTCCACGTCCCGCGAACCCTCGCTGCCCATCATCCACGAATCTTCACCGCCAAGGTCGGCGTACACGGGCTTGAGTTTCTTCCGGTTGTTCAGGAAGATGGAGCGCATGATCGTGTACAACCAGCCTTTGAAGTTGGTCCCTTCGCGGAAGGAGTTTTTGTACCGAAGCGCCTTGATCATCGTGTCTTGGATCAAATCGTCCGCATCGTCCGAATTTCGGGTCAGGTTCAAAGCGAAGCCCCGGAGGAACGTAGCGTGTCCTACGAGGAGGTTGTTGAATTCAATGGTACTCATGGCGCAGGTTTTGTGTAACGATTCCCGACAAAGATTAAACAGAAATCGCGCGCAACCATTGTTTTGTGGAAGAATGTTTTCTAAAAATTCCACAAAAAGCAACAACCCGCTGGTTTTCAGCGGGTTGTTTGTTTGGGGTCTTGTGGAACGTTTTAAGAAACGCCGATGGGGCGGCCGGGGTGCAGGGCACTGATGATGCCGTGGCCGTTCTCGAATACTTGGAGGAACGGGGCCTTGGGGGGCAAGCCTGTGAAGGGCCGGCCTGCAAGCCAAAAGCGATGCGGCGAATCCCCATAATGCGACTTGATTTGGTCCACATAGCCCCCCACCCGATCGGCATCCGGGTGCACGGTGCAATACGTCACGAAGTCCACCGCGGGAAAGTGGTGCGCGAACTGCGCCAAATCGGAAAACGGCACACTCGATCCCAGGAACAGGCTGTGGTCCCCACGCGCCTTCGCGAGATAATGGAGGAACAGCAGCGACAACTCATGGGTCTCCTGGTCCGGCAAGTAGTGCACCAAAACGCGCTTCGGATTCGCCACCATCGGCATGGCCGCCAACCGCGCATACAGCTGCTGTCGAATGAGTTGGCTCAGAAAGTGCTCCTGGGCGGGACAAATCGCATCCGACAACCAAAGCAGCCCGACTTCCTCTAGAAATGGCAGGTAAACCTCCGTGAAGAGGCGTTCGAATCCGTGTTCTGCGGCGTAGCGGTCAGAAAGTTCCACGAAAAGGCGCTCGTCGTATTCGAGCATGGACTGCTTCATTTGGCCTGCAATCCCCGCTGCCGTCGCATCAGCCAAGTTCAAGTTTCCCGCGGCCTGCGCCACTTCCTCCCGCGTCATGGCCGCCACCTTGGAAATCCGCTTCCCACTCTCCACCAACGTCGCCACGTTCATCAAGTGCTTCAGCTCTGACCCCGCATAATACCGGATGTTCGTATCCGTACGCTGGGGCTCGAGCACTTGATAGCGCTGCTCCCAAATGCGGATCGTGTGCGCTTTCACACCAGATAAATGCTCGAGGTCCTTGATTGAAAATTGCTTCATGCTCATTCGCTACCGGGTGAGAACAAGTTGCCTTGCGATTCGGTTCACGCGTATTTTGCGGGCATGAATGGACTGACTTTCCTCGCTCCTGTGGCGTTTCTGGCGGACTTTTACCCGTTCTCGGAGACGCGGGATGCCCAGGATTTGATGTGGGGTGGGCGCACCTTGGGGCAGCAATGGGAAAGCCAAATCCCAGGTCCCCGCGCCCTCAATCCCCTCTGGATTCCCTCTCCCGAGTCGGTCCACCTCGTCCGTTCCCTCGCCCCCGGCACCGGCTGGACGCATGCGGGCGAACCGTTGGCCGAACATCCGCTCGAAGGGACTTCGACCCGCTGGTCGCCCGTTCCCGTCACTCCGGATGTGATCACCCGGCCCACCGACCTGTTTTTGCGGTGCGGCGAAGCCCTCGAGGCCGATTGGGAAGGCACGGCCGAAGCGTGGGGCGCGGTGGCGGAACGGGACTGGCCCGCGCACGTCACGGTCATCGGTCCTGCCGACCGGCTGCGCGCGCACCCCTCCGCACGCGCCCTGGCCTGCACCTTCAACACCGAAGCGGGGCCCATCGTCCTCGGCCCCAACGTGGAGGTGCAGGAAGGCGCCCACCTCCGCGGACCGCTCGCCCTGGGCGCAGGCACCGTGGTAAAAATGGCGTGCCGCATTGCAGGTCCCTCCGCCTTCGGTCCCGAATGCCGACTCGGGGGCGAACTGAGCAACGTCGTCATGCACGGCTACTCGAACAAAGGCCACGACGGCTTCCTCGGCAATTCCGTGCTCGGATCGTGGTGCAACCTCGGAGCGGACACGAACAGCTCGAACTTGAAATCGAATTACAGCCCGGTTCGGATTTGGCACCACGGAAAACAGGCCTTCGAAGAAACGGACCTCCAATTCTGCGGCCTGCTCATGGGCGACCACGCGAAGTGCAGCATCAACACGATGTTCAACACGGCGACCACGGTGGGGACCGCGGCGCAGGTCATCGGGTCGGGCTTTCCGCCGAAGCACGTGCCGTCGTTCTCATGGGGCGGGGGCGATGGGTTCGAGGCGTACGATTTCGAGCGGTTTGAACGGACGGCGGAGGCGGTCATGGCGCGGCGCAACGTGGTGCCGACAGGGGACGATCGGGCGCGGTGGGCCGCGGCGTACCGAGCGGCGCAGGGCTGACAGATTGGCGGAAAGGCGGCATACTATCAGCAGGTTTGGCGCGTTTCTTTGCGGGTGCACGGCGTGGCATGGCAATTGCCGCGGGTGGGGCCGAACTTTACACCATGCAAGAATCCGATTTGGCCGAAGAAGGCTTGTGGCTGTTGAACGAGGAACACGACCACGATTTCATTCCACTGATTTCCAGTGAGGACGAGGAGGCGATGCACCGGGAAGAAGTGCCAGAGGCGCTGCCGATTTTGTCCTTGCGCAACACCGTGCTCTTTCCGGGGGTGGTCATCCCCATTACGGTGGGGCGCGACCGCTCGATTCGCTTGGTGAAGGAGGCGCATTCCTCGGGAACCACCATCGGGGTGGTGGCCCAAAAGAATGACGAAATCGAAGTTCCGGCTGCCGATGACCTCAACAAAGTGGGCACCGTAGCGCGCGTGCTGAAGATGTTGCGGATGCCCGACGGCACGAACACCGTCATTTTGCAAGGCCTGAAGCGGTTCCACTGGACGGATTTGGTCCAAGAAGAACCCTACCTGAAAGCACGCGTCACCGAATACGATGCCGAGCAGCTCCCTCCGAAAGATGCGGAGCACACGGCCTTGATGGAGAGCCTCAAGGAGCTCGCCCTGGAGATCATCCAACTCAGCCCCAACATCCCCTCCGAAGCGCGGTTTGCCATCAAAAGCATCGACAGCCTCAGCTTCTTGGTCAACTTCACCAGTTCGAACATGAACGCTTCGGTCGAAGAGAAGCAGCGTTTGTTGGAAGTTGAAGGCATCAAAGCGCGGGCAAACCGCGTACTGGAATTGCTGCACAAGGAACGCCAAATGCTTTCCTTGAAGCGCGACATCGCCACGAAAGTCAAGGGCGAACTCGACCAGCAACAGCGGGAATACTTCCTGAACCAACAGCTGAAACAAATTCAGGAGGAACTCGGCAACAACCCGCAGGCGATGGAAATCGCGGAGAAGCGTGCGCGCGCCGAGCAGATGGACTGGCCGGACCACGCCCGCGAAACGTTCGACAAGGAATTGGCCAAACTCGAGCGGATGAACTCACAGTCCGCGGAGTACAGCGTGCAGGCGAACTACTTGGAGTTGCTGCTTGATTTGCCCTGGAACCGCCGATCGGAAGACAACTTCGATCTGAAGCACGCCCAAGCCGTGCTCGACGAGGACCACTACGGGCTGGAGGAAGTGAAAGAACGGATCATCGAACACCTGGCGGTTCTCAAGCTGAAAGGCAATTTGAAGGCCCCCATCTTGTGCTTGTACGGACCTCCGGGCGTCGGCAAGACGTCCTTGGGACGCAGCATCGCCAAGGCCCTCGGACGCGAATACGTGCGGATGAGCTTGGGCGGCCTGCGCGACGAAGCCGAAATCCGCGGGCACCGCAAGACCTACATCGGCGCCATGCCCGGACGGGTGTTGCAGAACTTGAAAAAAGCGGGCACATCGAACCCGCTGTTTGTGCTGGACGAAATCGACAAGCTCGCCCGCGACGCGCACGGCGATCCGTCTTCGGCCATGCTCGAAGTGCTCGATCCGGAACAGAACAGCACCTTCCACGACAATTACCTCGACATCGATTACGATTTGAGCAACGTCATGTTCCTCGCGACGTGCAACTCCCTGAGCAGCATCCAGCCCGCCTTGCGCGACCGGATGGAAATCATCCACGTCAGCGGCTACACCATGGAAGAAAAGGTCGAAATCGCGCGCAGGCACCTGTTGACCAAGCAAGTGCGTGAAGCGGGCTTCACCCCGAAGGAAATCAAGGTCTTGAAGAAAACGCTGGAAGTGGTGGTCGACCGCTACACAAACGAATCCGGGGTGCGGGGATTGGACAAGCGCTTGGGCAAAATCGTGCGCAACCGCGCTCGCCAAATCGCCATGGAAGAACCCTACGAGGTCGAAGTCACCGCCGATCAACTCAAGGACATCCTGGGCCCTTCGCACGACCGCACCCGGTATCAGGGGAACGACGTTCCCGGCGTGGTGACGGGGTTGGCCTGGACCTCGGTGGGAGGCAAAATCCTCTTCATCGAGTCCCAGCTTTCGCCGGGAAAAGGCCAAATGCAGCTAACGGGCAACCTCGGCCAAGTCATGAAGGAGAGCGCGAGCATCGCCCTGAGTTTCCTCAAAGCCCATTCGCACGCCCTGGACCTTGATCCGGAGATTTTCAGCAAGCGGAACATCCACATCCACGTGCCCGAAGGCGCCACGCCCAAGGACGGCCCAAGCGCGGGCGTCACCATGCTGACCTCCCTCGCTTCGTCGTTGACGGGACGCAAGGTGCGCAGTGCCCTCGCCATGACCGGCGAAATCACCCTGCGCGGACAGGTCCTGCCCGTCGGCGGCATCAAGGAGAAAATCCTGGCGGCCAAACGCGCCGGCATCAAGGAAATCCTGCTCAGTGAAGCGAACCGCCAAGACGTCGAAGACATCGACGAAAAGTATTTGAAAGGATTGAAATTCACCTACGTGAACACCTTATCGGAAGTGTTGCAACGGGCGTTGCTCAAGGAGCAAGCCGCCCCTACCCTGCTGGAACTGTGAAGTCCCAAGCGCTCGCTTGGGGCCTCGCGTTGTGCGCATCTGCCGTTTCGGCCCAAACGGTCGTGAGCCCATGGGCCGTGTTTGACGTCCCCACGGATCCGCGCTCTGCAGCGCTCGGTGGGCGGCTCGTCGCGTCGCTGGAGCCGGATGCCCACGCGGCGTTGTACCAACCTGCCTTCGTGGATTCGGCCAATGCCCAACGCATCGCGTTCGATCACGTGCGCTACTTCGGCGGCATGAACGCGAGTGGCGTGGGCTACACGTGGGGCACGCGCAACGGTTGGACGTGGGAAACGGGGGCACGATTTACCGGTTACGGGGGGTTCGATGAAACGGACGCTTCAGGCAATGTCGTGGGCGAATTCAGCGGAGGCGAAACGGTGCTTCAAGGCACCGCCTCCCGCGTGCTGAACAGCCGGTGGCGCGTGGCGGCGCGGGGGATGCTGGGCATGCGGAATTTGGACCGGGAAACGGCAGGATTGATGGGGCTAGAACTGGGAGCGCACGGGCTGTTCGCTGACCAAAACCTGGCCGTGGGAGCCGCGCTTACGGGATGGGCAGGCCAATTCAACATCGACGGCAACCAACCCACGGGCCCGCTCCAGCCGAACCTGCAAATCGGCCTTGCAAAAGGGTTCGCCCACGCTCCGTTTCAGGTGCACCTGCGCCTCAGCGACTTGCTCACCTGGGACCTCGCTCCGCCAGGAACGTACGACCCGCTCATCGACCCGCTGACGGGCGAGTCCATCCCGAGCGGGAAGTGGGCGTTCGGTGACCGGCTGATGCGGCACGTGGGCCTCGGAACCGAGCTCATCCTTTCCGAGGCGTTGCGGCTTCAGTTCGGCTTCGACTACCGGCGCCGGGCGGAACTCGCCGCGAACGGACGGACCGGCACGAACGGGTTCTCCATCGGCACGTCGTTCGCCGTCAGGCAGTTCCAGCTGAGGTTGAGCCGGAATACGTACCACTTTGCGGGATCGAGCACGCATTTGGCCTTGAACATTCCCTTGAGCGCCTGGCTCTGACGGCGGCCGCTTCCACTGCGAAACCCGTAAATTCGCCGCATGAACCGCAAACGCATCAACATCGCCGTCGACGGGCATTCCTCCTCCGGAAAAAGCACGCTTGCTCAACAAGTCGCTCGCGCCCTGCACTATACGTACATCGACACGGGTGCGATGTACCGGGCGGCCACGTTGTTTGCTATGAAAGAGCGGCTCGTCACGCCGACCGAAGTCAACACGAAAGGCCTCGAACAGGCCCTCGAGCGGATGTACTTGCAGTTTCGGTTCAATCCCGCAAGCGGCACCTCGGAGATTCACCTCAACGGGGTGAACGTGGAGAAGGAAATTCGCAACATGGAGGTGGCCAAGCGCGTCAGCCTCGTGGCGACCGTGCCCGCTGTTCGCAAGAAACTCGTCACGCTGCAGCAGCGCATGGCCGAAGACGGCGGGGTCATCATGGACGGACGCGACATCGGAACGGTGGTCCTGCCCGACGCGGAAATCAAGTTCTTCTTGACCGCATCGCCTCAAGTGCGCGCTCAGCGCCGCCATGCGGAACTCACCGCTGCCGGAAAGACCACGACCTACGAAGAGGTGTTCGAAAACTTGCTGCTCCGCGACCGCATCGATTCCACCCGTGCGACCGCTCCGCTGCGCCAAGCAGACGACGCCATCGTATTGGACAACAGCGAATTGACCTTGGACGAACAGTTCGATTTCATGATCGCCACCGTGCGCAAGAAATTGGAGCTTTTCGGATGAAGGCGGTTGCGATGGCCTGGGCATTGGCGGCAGCCGGAACGGGCTGGGCGCAGCAGGTGCCGGCATTTTTGACCGATTCAGCCGGCACGGCTTGGGCGGATTCGGTCTTGGAGACCTTGTCGTTGGACCGCATGACGGCCCAGCTCCTCATGCCTCCCGTCTACTCCCGCGAGCAGACCGCCGATTGGGCCCGTGAGGAAACGTGGTGCCGGGAATTCGGCATCGGTGGGGTCATCGCCATGCAGGGCCAACCCGAACTCCAACGCGAACGGATGCACCGGCTGCAAGACGCCTCCCAGATTCCGCTGATGGTCTCCACGGATGCCGAATGGGGCGCGTCCATGCGGTTCACGGAAACGCACGGTTACCCCCGTGCCATCACGCTCGGCGCCACGGACGACCCCGCGCTGGTGCGGCGCATGGGCCAGCTCATCGCGGAAGACCTGCGCATGCTCGGCATCCACGTGAACTTCGCTCCCGACGTCGACATCAACTCGAATCCCGCGAACCCGGTGATTGGGTTCCGGTCGTTTGGGGAAGATCCGGAACGGGTGACGCGCTTGGGCATCGCGTACAGCGATGGGCTGCAATCGCGGCGCATTTTGGCCACGGCCAAGCACTTTCCTGGACATGGGGACACGGATGCGGATTCGCATTTGACCTTGCCGACCTTGAAGCACGATCGGGCGCGGTTTGACAGCGTGGAGCTGGTGCCGTTCCGCGGGTTGTCGGATGCGGGGGTGGGCGCAATGATGGCGGCGCACCTGAACATTCCGGAGCTCGAGCCGACGCCGGGCTTGCCTTCTACGCTTTCGCGCGGCATCGTGACGGACCTGCTCAGGGGCGAAATCGGCTTTCAGGGTTTGGTGTTTACGGACGCAATGACCATGAAGGGCTTTGCTGATTTTGCGGAGACGGAGACGCCGAATGTGGATGCGCTGTTGGCGGGCAATGACGTGCTGTTGTTTCCTGCGGATCCGGAGGTCGTGATCGCGGAGGTGCGCGCAGCGGTGGCCGCGGGGAGGCTCGATTCGGCGGTGGTGGCTGAAAAGTGCCGGCGGGTGTTGCAGGCCAAACATTGGAGCCGCGCCATGGAAGCGCTGCCGGTTTGGGGCGAGGTGCTGGAGGGGGGGGCGGTTCGGGATTCGGTGCATCGGGCGATTTTGGAGGCGGCGGTGACGGTGGTGACGAATCGCCGGGGCGTGTTGCCGTTGGGCGCGGGGGTGCGGGATGTGAAGGTGCTGCGGCTGGGGTCGAGCGAGGGGCCGTTGGCTGAGCGGTTGGGACGGGTCATGGGCGGTGCGGTTCGCGTGGAGGGTGCTGCGTTTCCATCGGACGTGGCGAAGTGGTGGGAACGGGGGGATCGGGGGGACGCCATCGTGGTGGCCGTGAGCGGAACGGACCGACGGGTGGGGAAAGGCTATGGGGTCAGCGGGGAGGAACTGGCCGGGTTGGAGGATTTGGCGGCGCGCGTTTCGGCCACGCCGGGCAGTCCGCCGTTGGTGGTCGTGGTGTTCGGGTCGCCGTACCTGCTCGACCGCATGACGCGGGTGGCGGCGTTGAGCGATGCGGTGGTGGTGGCGTATGAAGACGAGCCGGTGGCGGAGGCCGTGGCGGGCGAGCTCATCGGCGGGGCGATCGGCGCGTCGGGGACGTTGCCGGTTTCGGCGGGCGGATTTCCGGTGGGCTGGGGCGTTCCGGCATTGGGAGGGGTGCGGTTGGGGTTTGCGGACGCTCCGTTTGCGGGGAAGGCGGCCATCGACTCGATTGTGGAGGCGGCGATGGCGCAGGGGGCGATGCCGGGATGCCGCGTCGTGGCGGTGCACCGGGGTCGCATTGTGCACGATGGGTGCTACGGCACGCTGGATGGGCGACGGGCCGTGGAGCCGGAAGCCGTGTATGATTTGGCCAGCATCACGAAAGTGGCGGCTTCGACCATCAGCTTGATGGCGCTCGAGGAAGCCGGGGAACTGAGCCGGAAGGATCGGCTGGATGCGCACCTGCCGGAATTGGCGGGAACCGAACTCGGCGGGCGCATCGTGGAAGACATTTTGGCGCATCGGGCGGGTTTGAAGGCGTGGATTCCGTTTTACCTGGAGGCGCTTGAACAGCCGGGCGTCTTCGTGCGGCAGCCGGACGCGACGCACCGGACCCAAGTTGCGGATGGCGTGTACCAGCTGGACAGTTACCGGGACACGATCTTGCAGCGCATTGTGGAGGCGGAGGTGGATCCGGTGGGGACGAACCGCTACAGCGATTTGGGCTATTACCTGCTGCAGCAAGTGGTGGAGCGGCTTTCAGACCAAACCCTCGACCAGTTCGTCACCCGCCGATTCTACGAACCCATGGGCCTTACGCGCATCGGATTCCAGCCGATGAACTGGGCCGTTCCCAATGAAATCGCCCCGACGGAAATGGACCAGGTCTTCCGCGAGCAAACCGTGCACGGGCACGTCCACGACCCCGGTGCCGCCATGCTGGGCGGCGTCGCGGGGCACGCCGGGCTGTTCAGCGACGCGTACGACCTCGCGCGCTTGTTTTACATGCTCATGCGAGGCGGCTATTACGGTGGGGAAGCATTGCTCGATGCCGAAACCATTCACGCCTGGACCCAGCGGGTGGACCCGGACCCGGAGCACCGCAAGGCCTGTGGTTTCGATCGGCCCGAGGCGGAACCCGATGAAGGGCCGACGTGCAACGAAGCGGGTTGGGCGAGCTTCGGGCACACGGGATTCACCGGCACGGTGGCGTGGGCGGATCCGGATGCGGATTTGGTCTACATCTTCTTGAGCAATCGCGTGCACCCGAATGCGGAAAACTGGAAGCTGGTGAAGCTGAACGTTCGGACGGAAATTCAGCGGGTGATTTACCAAACCTTACAGCGCCCCAAGCGGTTTTCCCTCCATGACTGACCCCAACTCCACCCGGCCCATGCGCATCGGCATCGTGTGCTACCCCACCTTCGGCGGCTCCGGCGTCGTGGCCACCGAACTCGGAAAGGGCCTGGCGGCCAAGGGGCACGAAATCCACTTCATCACCTACGACCAACCCGCTCGCCTGGGGAGCTTCCACGCGAACGTGTTCTACCACGAGGTCCGCGTGTTGGACTACCCGCTGTTCGATTACCCTCCCTACGAGCTGGTGCTGGCGAGCAAGCTGGTGGAAGTGACGCGGCAGCACAAGCTCGATCTCATTCACGCGCACTATGCGATCCCGCATGCCAGCGCAGCCTTCACGGCGCGGGCCATCCTCGAGCAGGAAGGGCTTCGCGTGCCCTACATCACCACGCTCCACGGGACCGACATCACGTTGCTGGGGCGAGACCCTTCCTTCGAGCCGGTGATTTCGTTTGCCATCAACCAAAGCGATGCCGTGACCGCCGTTTCGAAGAGCTTGAAGGACGATACGCGCCATTTGTTTGGCGTAAATCGAGAAATCGAAGTCGTCCCCAACTTCTTCTGCCCCAACCACTTCGCCATCCCAGTCAAGGAGGATTTGCGCGCCGCAATCGCTCCAGGGCATGAGCCCATCATCACGCACATCAGCAATTTCCGCCCCCTGAAGCGCGTGCAGGACGTGGTACAGGCCTTTGCTCGGGTCCGCGCCGCTCAACCCGCCAAATTGCTCTTCATCGGGGATGGGCCTGAACGCTACGCGGCGGAAGTCCTTGCTGAACAATTGGGCGTTCACCGGGACACGTTGTTCCTGGGTAAGGTGAAGAATCCCATCGAAGCGCTGCTCATCAGCGACCTGTTCATGCTGCCCTCTGAGTCGGAGAGTTTTGGACTCTCGGCCTTGGAAGCCATGGCAGCGGGCGTTCCCGTGGTGGCTTCAACGGCCGGGGGCATCTCGGAAGTGGTCGAGGACGGGGTCGCGGGCATCCTCTGCCCCATTGGAGATGTCGATGCGCTGGCTGAAGCCGCCTTGCACCTGCTCAGCGATCCCGAGCGCCTCGAACGCTTTTCCTTGCAAGCCCTGCAATCCGCTAACCGATTCCACATCGAACGCGTCCTTCCCGAATACGAGCGGATTTACCGACGCGTCCTCAATTTTTGACCCATGCGCACCCTTGGCTCCCGCATTTCATACGAACAATCGACCGATCAATTCACCGTCGTCATCACGCAAGAGATTCCGCGCATGTCGTTCCTGCTGCTCGTCGGATGGTGGCTGGCGTGGTGGGGCATCGGCGCGGTGTTCCTGTGGGAATGGGCCCAAACCGAAATCCCCGATGAACGGATGTTCTTTTCCATCTCGTTGGCGTTTTGGGCATATTTCGCCTTCCGTGTCGGCAAGGTCATTGCTTGGCGCAAATGGGGGAGGGAACTCGTCCGCATCACGCCCACGGAATTGAGCGTCAAAAACGCGTTCGGTTCGTATGGTCGAGCGGTCGTGGTGCCATTGGCCAGCGTCGAGCGCATGGAGGTCGTGAAGCGCGATCCGACGAAATTCCTCCAGACGATGGATCAGAGCTTTTGGATCATGGGCGGGGAGAGTTTGATGGTGCGAAGCAGTGTGCGGCGCTTGCCACTGGGCAAACAACTGAGCGAACGAGAAGCCGGTGCCTTGGCAAAAGCCATGGACGGTGCGATTCGCAAGCTTAACAAATCCCGGTAATCCCCGGTCACAAAGTCCCCACCCCCACCCGTGAAGCCTGCTTCGCTGCGAACGAATTCATGCGTTGTTTCGGGACATGATGAAGCGAAACACGGCCTGGGCCTTTGCGGTCATGGGCTGCGTTGTGGGGATGGGATGTCACCCGCAGCGCGAATCGAAGGGCGACGATTGGAGGTGGGAAGTGCGCTATTTGGATGGCTCCTGGCCCCCATCGGGCGTGGCGGAAGTGTGGTCCATCGGAGCCGCATCGGAATCGGGATGGGCCATCGAATCCGGGACCTTGCTCGGTTCGGTTATGCTGCATGAAGGACGCGGTGAATGGCCCGCTTCAGAGCAGCCCGTCGCGATCAACCTGCGTGCAGAGCACCCCAACGGGAGCACCCAAAGCCGATCCGGAATTCGGATCGACGGGACCCAAAGCCCCGTGATCAAATTGCCCACCCCCACCTTACTGGCGCTCCACATCGTCCGACCGAGGCTCGTCGGTGGCCGACTTCACGCTCGTTTGAGCGAAGGGATGGGCGAGCCCGACCTCAGCACGTGGTTGGATGATGCGCCTTCTTCGGCGACGGCCGTGATGGCTCCGCATGCCGCGCCGCGTCCCTTGCTGTTGGAATTTGAGTTCCCGGTGGGAGTCGATCGCTGGCCGGTTCATGTGCAATGGTATTGGCAACCCAACAGCGGGGGCATCGAACCGCTAAGGACCGAAGTGTTCGACATTTCCCGCGCCCAAGCGGGCTCTACCGTAGCAGTTCAATCTTCCATTTGACGGCGCATGTGCTCGAATTCATTTCGCCCCTGGCTTCAGGGGCTCATCGCTGCTGCCCTGATGTGGAGCAGCAGTGGCGCCGCTTACGCACAGCATTCGCCGGCCACCATGCGGCAGGAAGCCTTCGTCGCTTCAGGCGAGCGATGGCCGTCCGTTCGGGCGGCCATGGACCGGCTCACGGCGACGCCTTTGCTTGCGGCACTGGTTCCTTGCTATTCCGACAGTTCCTCGCATGGCGGGATGGTCTCAAGCCGCGTGTCGTTGCGAACCGGCGAGTCGATGGTGTGGGAACTCTTACCGGACGGCCTGCCCGACACGCTGCGTCAGTACGAACCTCAGCTTTGGGTGGACGGCATGCAACGGGGGACGGGCTGGAACGTTCCGTTGCCGTTTGTGGCGGCATCGAATGCGGATTTGTCGTGGGTTGAAGTCCGGCTTCCTCGGGGTTCCGACACCCTTCGCTGGTCGGTTGCGATTCCCTTGAAGTCGACGTGCGCCCCCCCCGCTCCTGACTTGCCGCCTTGGCCGTTCAGTACGCCATCGAATCCGTGGTGGATCAGCGTGCCTTACGGGAATGGCGCGGTGGAGGGGATGGCCCTTACGCGCTTGGGTTCGGACGGCGTCTTCGACCGGCCGTTGATCGTGGTGGAGGGCTTCGATCCGGATTTGACGGACGCATCGCCGAGTTATGGTTTTGGGACCATGAACTGGGATGCGATTTGGGACTGCAGCGATTTGGCGTATCCCAATACGGCGGCGATGGCCGTGCTCCTGGACTCGCTGACGGAGGTGGGATTTGATTTGGTTTACGTGGATTTTGAGGACGGGACGCGCCCTGCAGCGGCGCAAGCGGCGTTGCTTTCTCGGGTTCTGGATTTGGTCAGTGAATCCGTGACGGGGGGTGGGAATTCGGTGGTGGTCGGGGCGAGCATGGGAGGAGCCATCTGCCGATTGGCTTTGCGCCAACGGGAACTCGACGGCATTTCTGATTGCGTAAGTCAATTCGTTGCGCTCGATACGCCACACCAAGGGGCCTACTTGCCGTTGGCCCTTCAAGAAGCGCTCGCCTTCTTCGCCGAGCAAGACGTTCAAGCGGCCTCCTTGTTGGAAGCCTTGAATTCGCCCGCGGCTCGTGAACTGCTCTTGCTTACACCGGATGGATCCTTGCCCGAGCACCTGGCCCTCAAGGCCGAATTGGACGAACTCGGCTGGCCCTTGGTTCCGCATTGTTTGGCGATTTCGAACGGCCATCCGCTGGTCTCGATGAATCAAGGCGGATCCGCGCTCCTCGAAGGGGTCGTCAATGAGTGGGGCGTAAATTGGGCCCAAATCCAACTCTGGCCATTGCCCGGCAACCCTTACCATGCCGCGGCCACGCCTTCCGCCTCAGTGGTGTTCGATTGCAGCCTGCCCAACCTCGATGGAACGTGGTGGACGGAACCCGTCCTCTCCTCCACCGCTTACTGCAATCCCGCCGCACCCGCATGGGAAGACGTCCCAGGAAGCTCCTCCCCGCACATCCAAGCCCTCTCGCAAGGGCTGGTAAACCTCGGATTTGACCTTGTCAACAGCGTGGACTGGACGGTCTTCGTGCCCGTTGCGTCCGCATTGGATGAAGGCAGCTCCGCGGCAGTGATGCGACGGCATGAACCGGTGGGCTCAGCACCCGCTGCCCATTGCGACTTGACGGGGCACGTGGACCATTTGCTGGAATTCATCCTGGAGGGAACGGATTGGGCCGTCCTTTCTTCGGACGATGCGGTCGGCTTCCCGCATTGGGGACACCTGAGGCCGATGCGCACCTTCATGGGAGGTGGGGTGATTCAAAATGGCCAAGCATGGACCATAGCGACCCCATTGGGCAATGGCGGATGGGGGGCTGGTTGGCCCTCGTTTACGGTGGACCTCGCCCCTTGTGCTTCGAACTTGATCATCGACGAGGGGGGAACCTTGGTCATCGGAGAGTCCAGCGGTCAAGGAACGGGCACCCTCCAAGTGACCTCAGGGAATGCCGTGCGATTGCAACCCGGGGGAAGCCTCCACATCGGCTCGGGAAGTTGCCTGCGAATACGGGCAGGCGGAACGCTTTATTGCAACGGGGGCGCGTTGCAATTGAGTGAAGGCGCATCCCTTGAAGTGGAGCCTGGAGGACGCATCGAAGTGGCAGCGGACTCGGAACTCTTGCTGCCTCAGGCGGCTACATGGAGCCAATTCGGCGAATTGATTTGCGCTTCCGGAACCTCCTTCCTCGTCGAAGGGGACGCAACGAGTTCCGTGTTCCTCTCGGGCGATGTGCAGGTAGGAGAATCTGCCGAATGGCGCCTGCACGGAATGGATTCCCCCCTCAACGTCGTCCTCTCTGGCGCCACCGAGTGCGCGGGACCCGGTGTGGTGAAGTGGCAACGGCTTGAAGTGCATCAAGATTCGGGGAGCTTCATTGACTTCAATGCGGACCAGCGGTGGAACGCGGTGAACGTTTGGTCGGACGGGTCGTCGGCCATCGCATCGCATGCGCGTTGGCGGTGGCAAGTCGGATCGGGGGATCGCCTGGCCATTCACCACAGCCGACCGGGAAATGCTGACCCCTTTTGGGACCAAGTCCAACTCTCCTCGGCTATAGTCCTCACGGAGTTCAGCGCTCCGAGGATTTGGGATTGCGAATTCACCAACACCGAATGGGAAGCGTGGTTCCCCTCCGGCGGGGAATGGAAGCGCAGTGCTTTTGCGGGAAATGGGGTGAACACGAGCCTGTACATCGCCCATTCCACGGGGGACGTGCGGGTTGAAGACTGCGGCTTTTCCGGGTGCCAAACCGGAGTGCGCTTGGATCACGCTGAAGCACATTTTGCCTGTTCAACGTGGATCCACAACGAGACGGGAATCGTCCTCTCCGACAGCGGAAACGCTTGGTTGACGGGCGCACATGGAGGCCACAACCGTTTCGAGAAGAACGATGTGCACGCGAATTGGGAAAGTGCTCCTTGGTGGAATTGCGCAGGAGGATACAACGACTTTGGACCTTTCAATGTGGCGGGCTTCACTGGGGAATTGGCCTCTGCGTCCTCGACCTTTTCCACGGTGCTCGACGCCACGCAAAACAACTGGCATAATGGGTTGAACTACAATGGATTTACCGGCCCACTCATGGAAATGTCGACGCTTCCTCAAGCCAACGGTCCCACCTCATGTGCTCCGAATTCACCCCCCAACCCCATCAACGATTCGCCCAAGTCGGTCTGGGTGCAGCACGGACGGGAGCTCCATTGGCACCCTGCTTTGCCCAGCCCAGGCACCCTTCGGTTGCACGATGTTCTGGGAAGGGTGCTGGATGAAACCACCGTGGAAGTGCCGGAAAAGGAAATTGTTTGGGCTTGCCCAGAATTCGCGAGCGGCCTCCAAATCATCGAATGGATTCCGTGGGACGGAACGCTTGGGCGGGAAACGGCTTGGATTTGGCTTCAATGATGCAAGACGTATTGAACCGCGGCTTCATACCCTGCAAAACCAAGGCCGCTGATGACCGCGACGCACACCCCGGAAATCATGGAATGCTGCCGAAAGGGTTCACGCGCATGGATGTTGGTCAGGTGCACCTCGATCACCGGGGCCTCGATGGCGGCCACGGCATCGCGCAGGGCCACACTCGTGTGCGTGAACCCCCCAGGATTGAACACAATGCCGTCGGCCTTGAATCCATGGGCGTGCAACGCATCGATCAATTCGCCTTCGTGGTTCGATTGAATGATGTGAACTTCGGCGCCTTCACGGGCCCACCTCGGAAGCTGCGCGCTCAACCAATCCGTCAGGGATTCCCGTCCGTACACCGAGGGTTCCCGTTGGCCCACGAGGTTGAGGTTGGGACCTTGCAAGACGAAAATCGACTTCATGATGCGAAGTTAACAGAACGCCTCCATCCAAGGGCGCAACGCCAACCAGCTGATGGCTACGATCAATGCAATGGCCAAACCATTGAGCCACAGCCCTACACGGGCCATGTCACGGATGCGGACCCGGCCGCTTCCAAACACGATGGCATTCGGGGGGGTTGCCATCGGCAACATGAAGGCACAGCTGCTGGCCAGCGTCAGCGGAACCGCGAAAAGCAGTGGGGGCAAACCCAAGCGCTCCGCAAGCCCGATGACCACGGGGACGAACACGACCGTCAAGGCCAAATTGCTCATGACTTCCGTCAACAACAGCCCCATTGCGGTCAATGCGGCCGCAACCGCCCACCAAGGCCAGGTTCCGGACCCCGCAAGGCCATCGGCCAACGCCTCGATCAACCCCGCATTTCCCAATGCCCGGGCCAGCGTCAGCCCGCCGCCGAACAGCAGCAGGATGTCCCACGGAAGGCGCTGGGTATCCTTCCACTCCAGCAAAGGAGCCCCACCCCTTCGGTCCGAACGAATTAAAAACAAGGCCAAGCCGCCTGCCATGGCAATGCCCGTGTCGTCCAAATTCAGGCCCAAACCTTCATTCAAGGGCCGCCTGATCATCCACATCAATGCCGTCAAACCGAACACCCATCCCACACGCCGCTCGGCCATCGTCACGGAGCCCAACCGAGCCAACTCCTCGCGAAACCATGTCCCCGAGGTGCCAATCGGCCCCTTCGCCACCGGTGTCAACCAACGCGTCAACATCCAATGCACCGCCAACAGCAACACCACCCCCATCGGGAATGCGAAAAGCATCCAAGCAAAAAAAGGCACTTCCTTCCCGGTTTGGTCGAAATAAATGCCCGCCATGGCCACATTGGGCGGGGTTCCGACCAGCGTGGTGAACCCGCCGATGTTGGCTGCATAAGCGGTTCCGAGGAGAAGCGCCAAGGGAAACCGATCTCCTTTTGGCCCGGGAACTTGGGAAATCACGGAGAGGGCAATGGGCAACATCATCAGGGCGGTGGCGGTGTTGGAAATCCACATGCTCAACAAAGCAGTAGCCACCATGAAGCCGCCCACCAGGCGACGGCGCGAATTGCCCGCTCGCAGCAGGACCCCGAGCGCGAGCCGCTCATGGAGGTTCCACTTTTCAAGCGAAATGGCAATGAGGAAACCTCCCAAAAACAGAAACACGTAATGCGAACCGTAAGAAGATGCAGCCTCCCCTACGTCCATGAGCCCCAATGCGGGAAAGAGCACAATGGGCAGCAACGAAGTGACAGCAATGGGCACGGCTTCGCTGACCCACCACACCAGCATCCAAACCGCTGCTGCCAGCGTCAATCCCTGTTCCGATGACAACCCCAACCACGAAGCGGTGGATACCACGAGAACGCAAGCCATCGGCCCCAAAAACACCTTCAGCCGTTGGCTCATGGATTCGCCTCAATTTCCAAAATCGCATGGACGGGAGCGTGATCGGAAATGAACACCCCCCACTTGATGACCTCATCCACGCAATGCCACTTCACATCTGCCCCATCTACCCAGATATAGTCGATGCGCGGCGCGCCGACGGTTCGGTCCGTCAGAAACGTGGTGTACGTTCCAAACTCCCGACGGCATCGGGTTCGCGGATTCGAATACGCATCCTCCCAACCGTCCAAGGTTGCCAAGTAGCGGTGCGCCCCGCCTCCGGGCTCCTCATTGAAATCGCCCATCATCACCCGCACCAGCCCCTGTTCCGAACGCCCCATCCACCCCGTGCACAAGGCCGCAGATGCTTCACGAGCAACTTCACCCGTGTGGGACCAATGGGTGTTCATGACCCGAATGCGCGCGCCCGTCTCGCGATCGAACAGCAGCACGATGGTGGCGATTCGAGGCAAATCCGCATCCCATCCCACGCTGCCGGGTTCGTCCGGGGTAAGCGAAAGCCAACGGATCTCCGCGTGAAGCAAATCGAACCGATCGCGACGCCAAAAAACCGGGCACGCTTCTCCACCCCCGTCTGCATCCCGCCCCACGCCGTAGGAATCCATTCGCGGCAAGAACGATTTCAAGTCAGCGAATTGGTTGGGAAGGACTTCCTGAAATCCGATCACGTCGTAGTACATCACCGATCGGGCAACCTCCTCCTTCCGGTCTTCCCAAAGCAGGGTGTCACTGGGGTTGTCATAACGCACGTTGAAGGTCACCACCGTCAAATCGGACGGGGTTTGGCCCCAACTCACCCCCATGGGACCCGAAGCGAAGGCGAAAACGCTGCAGACCTGGAGCCATTTTGCGGGAAATTCCTTGAGCATGGGCGAAAGATACCCTACGCGCCGCGTAACTTCGCGCGCTGTGGGAAGAGCTCGAAAATACCGCCGTGGAGCGTCCTTGGATTTGGACATCACGGGCTACGCCTTCGGAGGAAAAGGCATCGCAAAAGTCGAATCGGAGGAAGGCCAGTTCACGGTCTTTGTCCAGAACGCCTTCCCAGGTCAGCGGGTGCGCGCGCGGGTGACCAACTGCAAAGCGCGCTATGCGGAGTGCAGTTTGGACGAGGTGCTGCAACGCGCCCCCGACGAGGTGGAAAGGCCGTACCAACCCATCCCCGGTGCCCCTTACGCACTCGTGCCGATTGAACGGCAGCACGCCCTGAAAGCGTCCACGACCCTGGAGTTGTTCAGGCGCATCGGCGAAGTGGAGAACGTGGAGGCCCTGTATGGCGGATTCGTCTCGTCGCCGAGCCATTGGCATTACCGGAATAAGATGGAGTACAGCTTTTCGGCCATCGTGCACGATTTGGAATCGGGCGAAAAGGTGGATCGGTTTGGGCTGGGCTTCAAGCACCGAGGCACGTGGTGGGCGGTCGAAGACCTGGACCGGGATTCGGGGTTGTTCGACGAAGACGTGGAACGCGATCTGCACCAAATCCGAGCCTTCTGCGAAGCAAGCGGCCTTCCACCTTGGCACCCCCCTCAGCGCGAAGGGTTTTTCCGGTTCCTCGTGGTTCGGAAAAGCGTTGCCCACAACACCCTGCTCGTGAACCTCGTGACGAGCAGCACGGGGTTGAAGCGCTGGGACATGGACGGATTCGTTCGGCTCCTCCACGAATTGTGGCCGGGCCGCGTGGCGGGCGTTCTCCACACCATCAACGACGACACCGGTGAACGCGTGGAGGCGCGGGCCGGAACCACGCGTTTGGTGGACGGTGAGGAACGCATTACGGAGGTGTTGCATGGTTTGGCCTTCGACATCAGCATGTCCAGCTTTTTCCAGACCAACCCCCAGTGCGCCGAACGCCTGTATGCCGAAGTGGTGGAAGCCGTGATGCGGGATGACGAGCGGCTTGACGGCGAGGTCATCATGGACCTGTTCTGCGGGACAGGAACCATCGCCCAGTTGTTGGCGCAGGCCACCGGACGGCCCATCATCGGAGTTGACCTCGTGGAAAGCGCCATCGCCGACGCTCGGGTGAGTGCGGAACGTAACGGAAATCGCGGCATCGAATTCTTCGCTGCAGATGTCGGGAAGTTCTTGCTGGAGTATCCCGAATACGTGGGCCGCATTCGCACCATCGTCTTGGACCCGCCGCGAGCGGGCATCTCCCCGAAGACGCTCCGGAAGGTCATCCGATTGGACGCACCGAGGATCGTTTACGTTTCGTGCAATCCCGCCACGCAAGCGCGTGATTTGAAGACCCTCGCCGAATGGGGATACGCGTTGCAATCGTTTAAATTGGTGGACCAATTCCCGCACACCGCACACGTCGAATCCGTCGCCGTGTTCGAAAAGATTCCAACCGCATGAACGCTTCCCGTACGCTCATCCTGAATGCCCCACAAATCGAGCGCAAGCTGCAACGCATTGCTCGCCAAATCGTTGAACAGCATCACCAGGCCGAAGCCCTCATCCTCATCGGAATCTCTGGACAAGGCATGCACATGAGCCGCCGTTTGGTCGACATCCTGAGGGAAATATGCGACCTGAACATCGCACATGAACAGCTCACGTTGCACAAAGATGCACCGCTGGAACATCCCATCGCCTACTCCGGGGACGAGGCGGCTTTGCGCGGAAGCGATGTCGTCGTCGTGGACGACGTGCTCAATTCAGGACGGACGCTCATCTACGCCGTGAAGTACCTGCTCGACCATTCGCCGAAGTCCATGAAAACGGCTGTGCTCATCGACCGGTTCCACCGCAACTTCCCCATTCGAGCAGATTTTTGTGGCTTGACGCTGAGCACCACAGTGAAGGAACACATTGAGGTATCCTTCCACGAAGACGGTTCGAATTCGGCCTACCTCGAAGACAAGGCCCACGCGGAAAGCGCATCGTAGACGGCCTCCAGGTCCGCACCGCGAAACGCCGCGAAAGCATAGGCCGGGCTTCGCTCAAGGCGCAGCGCTTCAATGCGGTCTGCCCCTTCTTCTTCCCATCGAATGCCCGCCAGCAAGGGCCGGGTGTTCGGAGCCTGCCGCAGCCGCTCCACCAACTCCAACACCGGAGGGTCCAGCCACACCGCCGCACCAGCTGACTGCATCAACTCCCGATTGCGGAGATCCAACGGGGTGCCACCACCGCACGCCACCACATGCGGCACGGAATGCGCGCAAACCCCCTTAAGGGCCTTGCGTTCGCGAGCGCGAAAAGCCTCCAACCCATCCCCTTCAATCAGGTCCGCGATTGAACGTCCCGCCTCCTCTTCAATGCACGCATCCAAATCGCACACAGGCCATCCCCACGCCTCGGCAAGGGCCTTCGCGGCCGTCGATTTTCCCGCCCCCGGTAAGCCGATTAAAAAAAGGTGCATGCGCAAAATTACTCCAGCTGCGCCGTTTTGACACCGAAAAGGAATAAACCCTGACGATTTGGCGCATTATGGGCTTTGGATTGGGATTTGTCGTGAGGGAGGAAAAAATCATGGACTCGAACGCATTCACGCTGAAAAGCCAAGAAATCATCGCGCGTGCTCAACAAGAAGCGCTCGCCGGTGGACACCCCAGCATCGACACGCTGCACCTGTTGCATGCGATGCTCCACGTGGAAGACCCGGTCATTCCCGGATTGCTCGGCCGCATGGGGGTCGCGACCGCTCCGCTGAAAGCTGCAGTCGAACGGCAAATGGAGCACCTTCCAAAAGTGGAGGGCAGTTCCCCACAATGGTCACGCAACGCGGGCCAAGTCATTCAACGCGCCCTCGCCCTCGCACGCAAAGCGGGCGATGAATACGTGCCCACGGACCGGTTGTTCGAATCGCTGCTTGAAGAAACGGATTCCACGGCACAAATGCTCAAGGACGCCGGCGCCACCCGAGACGCCTTGCGCCAAGCCGTACAGGATTTGCGAAAAGGCGCCAAAGTCACGTCCTCCAGCCAAGAAGACACGTACGAAGCCCTCGGGAAGTTCGCCAAGAACTTGAACCGCTTGGCCCAAGACGGCAAGCTGGACCCCGTGATCGGACGCGACGAAGAAATCCGGCGTGTGCTCCAAATCCTCAGCCGCAGAACGAAGAACAACCCCATCCTCATCGGTGAACCCGGCGTGGGGAAAACCGCCATCGCAGAAGGCATTGCCCACCGCATCATCAACGGCGATGTGCCCGATAACCTGCTCGACAAGACCATCCACTCGCTCGACTTGGGCGCCTTGGTGGCGGGAGCAAAGTACAAGGGCGAGTTCGAGGAGCGGCTCAAGGCCGTGGTGAAGGAGGTGCAAGATGCGGAAGGCCAAATCATCCTCTTCATTGACGAAATTCACACGCTGGTCGGTGCCGGAGGCGGTGAAGGGGCGATGGACGCCGCGAACATCTTGAAGCCGGCTTTGGCCCGAGGCGAATTGCGGGCCATTGGAGCCACGACCCTCAAGGAATACCAGAAGTATTTTGAAAAGGACAAAGCCCTCGAACGTCGGTTCCAGCAAGTGCTCGTCGAAGAGCCCGACCGCGAATCCGCCGTTTCCATCCTGCGCGGCATCAAGGAGAAATACGAGCAGCACCACCAAGTCCAAATCCGTGACGAGGCCATCCTCGCCGCCGTGGACTTGAGCACGCGTTACGTAGCCGACCGATTCCTGCCGGACAAGGCCATCGACCTCATCGACGAGGCGGCCTCGAAGCTGCGGTTGGAAATGAACTCCAAGCCCGCCGCCCTGGATGAACTCGACCGCAGGGTCCTCCAGCTCGAAATCGAGCGGGAGGCCATCAAACGCGAAGACGACCCCGTGAAACTTGCGGAATTGGGCGTGCAATTGGCATCGCTTCAAGAGGACCGCGATCGGTTGGAAACCCAATGGCGCCATGAGAAAGGCATCGCAGACGAAATTGCCCGCGAGAAATCGAACATCGAGGAACTGCGGCTGGAAGCTGACCGGGCGGAACGCGAGGGCGATTTCGGGAAGGTTGCGGAAATCCGGTACGGGCGCATCCAGGAAGCAGAGCGCGCTGTGGAAGCGGGAAAAGCCCAACTCGCGGAACTCGACGTTGCCTCGAAACTGATCAAGGAAGAAGTGGACGCCGCGGAAATCGCCTCGGTGGTGGCGCATTGGACGGGCATTCCCGTGCAGCGGATGGTCGAAAGCGAAAAGGAGAAACTCCTGCATCTCGAGGAGCGCTTGCACGCGCGGGTCGTCGGTCAGGAAGAAGCCATCGCCGCCGTTTCCGACGCGGTGCGCCGGTCGCGCGCAGGCCTCGCGGATGCCCAACGCCCCGTCGGGTCCTTCCTGTTCCTCGGAACGACGGGCGTCGGCAAGACGGAGTTGGCCAAAGCCCTCAGCGAAGTGCTCTTCAATGACGACCAGGCCATGACCCGCATTGACATGAGCGAGTTCCAGGAGTCGCACACCGTTTCGCGTTTGGTGGGGGCACCTCCGGGCTACATTGGACACGACGAAGGCGGGCAACTCACGGAAGCCGTGCGCCGCAGGCCTTACTCGGTGGTGCTCCTCGATGAAGTGGAAAAAGCCCACCCGGATGTGTTCAACGTGCTCCTCCAGGTGCTCGACGACGGGCGGTTGACGGACTCCAAAGGCCGAACCGTCAACTTCCGCAACACCCTCATCATCATGACCTCGAACGCGGGCAGCGAGCAGGTTCAGGCGTTGTTTGAAGAGGCCGATGGGCGCATGAACCCGCGGGTGAAAGCCCAAATGGAAGACGCCGCCATGGCCGCAATCCGCGCCTCAATGCGCCCCGAATTCCTCAACCGCATCGACGAAATCGTGCTGTTCGAACCGTTGAGCCGCGACCACGTCCGGGACATTTTGCGCATCCAGCTCGCCGGGCTCCATCCGCGCCTCGAAGCGGCCGGCATCGAACTCTGTGTGAGCGAAGAGGCGATGGGCTGGTTGGCGGACCAGGGATACAGTTTGGCCTATGGTGCGCGACCGATGAAGCGGCTCATTCAACGCGAAGTGCTGAATCGGTTGAGCAAGGCGCTCCTTGGCGGCGAACTGGCTAAAGGCGGACCGAAGGTGCTCGACGTCTTCGACCACGAAGTCGTGTTTCGCGACCAACTCGAATCCGACCGGTGCGTGCGCCTCGGGGACCTGACGCCGCATGAAGCGACCGTAGCCTAACGCCCGAAACGGGTCGCCTGCGGGCGGCCCGTTTTCATTTCACCGGCACCCGAAAGCAGGAGCCCCCTTCGAGGAAGCCCTCCAGCACATCCCCCGGTTCCACGCGTCCCACGCCCGCCGGCGTCCCTGTAAACAGGAGGTCCCCTACCTTAATCGTCATGTAGCGGGAAACGTACGCAATCAAGTCGTCCACTGGAAACAGCATGTCGCGCGTGTCGCCGGTTTGGACCACCTCTCCATTGCGTTCCAAGGTGAAGGCCAACCCTTGAATCCCCTGCGCAAAATCAGCCAGCGGAAAGAACTGCTGCGACACCACCGCTGAATGATCGAACGCCTTCGCGCGTTCCCACGGGTGGCCCTTTGCCTTGCATTCCGCCTGCACATCGCGGGCCGTGAAATCAATGCCCAGCCCCACTTCATCGTAATACTTGTGCGCAAACCGAGGCTCGATCGCCTTTCCCAGTCGGTTGATGCGCACCACGACCTCCACTTCATAGTGGATGTCATCGCTCCAATCGGGCAGGTAGAAGGGGTGTTTGTGCAAGTGAATCGCGCTGTCCGGCTTTAGAAAAAACAGCGGTTCCGCGGGCACTGCGTTTCCCAGTTCCGCGGCGTGCAACGCGTAATTGCGACCGATGCAGATGATTTTCATTCCGCAAAGGTGCAAACCAAACCCCAGTTCAGCGCACCTCCCAATAAAACCGCACCTCTACCCTCCGGTCCTCCTCGGGCGACCAACCCGCCCGGTCCTCCCCGAAGTAGTTCATGAGCACCCGGCTGGAGTCCACCCCGGATTCCAAGAGCTTCGCGCGAACCGCCTGTGCACGCGCCCTCGACAGTTCCTCGTTCGTCCGCCGGGTTCCATTCGCATCCGCATGGCCCGTGCACACCACGCGTAGTTCGGGATGCGCCCCCATGAGGTCCCTCACCTCTGCCAACTGCATGCGCGCATTCAAGTCCAACACCGCCGATCCCGCGGCAAACGGCACGTCAAACGACTCGGGAAGATTCAACGCCGCGAGTTCAGGCACATCGAGCGCCGAGGCCGCGGAACGGGCCGGGCTCAACATTTCCGCCAGTTGCCCCACCCATTCCGGTGCCACGGCGGGAGGACGGGGCACAAGCACCTCGTCCTCCGCGGACAGGAGGTCCAACGTTTGGCTCGACAGCGGGATGTTCACTGCATTCATGACCTGCCCCATCCCCGGGTCATCCGGCAACTGCCAACCCGCGGCAGCAACGATGCGCTCCCAGAGCCCCGTTCGCTCAATCGCCCCCAATTCCAAGGCCAGTTGCAACTCAATCTCATACAACCGACCCTGCACGAGCACATAAAACCGCTCCTCGGCAGAACGATCCAGCCTCCCCCCTCCGCGCAAGACGTCGCGTTCGTCGAGTTCCGCGACGTCCTCCAGCAACCACTCCACGGTCTCAGAAAACCCATAAAATCCAGGAAGGGAGCGCTCGTCCTGCAGTTCCAAGACCCCTTCGACCACGTCGTCCAACCTTCGGCGAAGGGTGCGTGGGGTTTGTCCCCAGTAGACGTCCATTCCCTCCACCTCGATTTGCGACTGCAACAAGAGCCGCATGCTCATGACCATGGTCTGTTGCGCCAGTGCCGCCCGATCCGGCGGCATGCCGCTCCAATCGGGCACAGCTTGCCCCATCGCGCTCAACGGCGCCGCGCACAGCAGGGACCATCCCAGCCACCAACGTGTGAATCGACTGAATATCAGGACGAATTTGGTTTCCGAATCGGCAAATTCACCAATGCGAGAACCCGAAGTTAATTATTCGTCGACGAACATCCAACGAAGATTCACTTGCCGCGGCCTTTGAGCACCGTGATGACGGTGTACGCAAGGATCTTCAAATCGAGCGCAATGCTCATGTTTTCGATGTAAATCAAATCGAACCGCAACCGCTGGATCATCTCGTCCACGTTGGTCGCGTAGCCGTACTTGACCTGTCCCCACGAAGTAATGCCCGGGCGCACCTTTTGCAGGTGACGGTAGTGAGGGGCGCGGGCCATGATTTGGGCAATGAAGTGCGCGCGCTCAGGGCGGGGTCCGACCAAGGCCATGTCCCCTCGCAACACGTTGAAGAATTGCGGCAGCTCGTCCAACCGCGACTTGCGCAAAAACCGCCCCACCCGCGTGATGCGCGGATCCTCGTCGCTGCTCAGCTGCGGCCCGAGCCGCTCGGCGTCTTGGACCATGGTGCGAAACTTGATGATTTGGAACGGTTTGCCGTACAAACCGATGCGCTCCTGAACATAAAAGATGGGCCCCTTCGAATTCAACCGCACCGCCAGGGCGATGAGCAAAAAGACCGGAGCCAACAGCACCAATGCCACCGTCGACACCACCCAATCCATGACCCGCTTCAACACCACCTGCCATTGCGGCATGATGATGCGGTCGACTTCAATGAGCGGCGTGCCGTAGATGCTCGACATCCGAACCGAACCGCTCAAGATGTCATAAATGTCGGGGATGATGCGCACGGCGACGGGCAACCCGCCCAGTTCATTGAGCAGCCGCTCCAGCACTTCGTGGTCGCTGGAACCGATGGCGATGATGACCTCTTCCACCCCGTGCTCGAGGACCGTTTCACGCAGGATTTCGACGGTGCCGAGGCGGGGCATGATTTGGGCCAAATCCGTGTCCTTCCCGTTCACCTGTAAGAACCCGACGAACCGGTACCCCAAGTTCTTCCGCGCCTGCTGGATCTCCTGCACCATCCGCACGGCCCGCGCATTCCCGCCAATGACGAGGGTCGGAAAACTCCATTGCCCCCGGTGAATGCGCTTCACGGTGCGGGTCGTCCACACCATTCGACCGACGAGCGTGAACACCCACTGCGAAGTGACCAACACCGCAAACGAAGCGTAATACTGTTGATAACGAGCGATCGTGTCGTCCAAAATGAGCGCAAAAAAGAGCACCACCCCGCCGATGAAAGATGCCGTCAGGGTGTTGCCTACTTCCAACAGCCGATGCCGCTTCAACGGACGCTGGTACATGCCCAACACCGCATGCAAGCCGAGCCAAAAAAGCGGCACGAGCATCAACCCGATCCGGTACCGCCCCCCAAACGGCTCCACCGGTGCATGCCCGATCACTTCCGGCTCCAACCACAGCTTGCGGTACCCGAACAACACCGACCACGAAGCAGCTGCCGCCAACCAATCCGTCAGCACGTAAGCCACGCGCAAGGCACCGCTTCGGGGATGGTGCGTCATTCGGCCTGAACGATTTTCAGGTTATCGACCGCGAAATACGTGGTGTCCGCGGACCCGTCCCAAACGGCTTCCAACGTCACCTCGAACCACGCGGCGGAAGTCTCGCTCCGCACCACGGGCCCCAGGTCAAGGTAGATTTTCTTCCACTCGCCATCGGAATCGTTCAAGACGAGGATGGGCGTTGGGTTGTCTTGGATGAGGTTTTGGGGATTGAGGCCGATGGCGAAGTTCTGGGTGCACGCGTAGTCGAATTCGAGCCAGCAGGATCCGGTGGGATTGAGCGGGTATTGCTGTTCGTTGGTTTGGGCCCAAACCACGGCCGCCGAAGCATGCAGCTCAGCCCTTCCTGACCCCATCCCTTCAAACACTTGGTCGGCTGCCGTGGTCCGAATCACCTCCGATGTGGACGTCGAAGATTCCGCAAACCGGTTCGCGGTTTCAAAATCCTCCACGAACAGCACTTCAAAGCCATCGGCGTACCCCACCTCAAAGGCAAGGGTGTCGGAACCACCGGGCGTCAAATCGACCACCTGACGAATGACCTCGTAGGGTGGATAGGGCTTACGCGTGGCGGCGATGCCATTGGCGCGAATGCCCGCTGAAAACGTCAACTCCACGGGACTGCCCTCCTCACCAGCCAACACCGGGATGTCCGCAGGCAAGGGAAACGCTCCCAAAACGTCCGTCGGCGTGTACACCCAAACCTCCTCGACGCGGGCGGACTCGGAACCCTCTACCGCTTCGAGGACCACGTCGATGCGCGGCACGTGGATGCGGTGGGGCACCTCGGCGTCCCGCAACTTGCCGCATCCCGCCGTGAGGGCGAGTGCGGACA